>Ga0209463_1000011_pt1 | contig 166529 bp, 163 predicted proteins | sample AgamicMgSfrz_FD_187169 | JGI IMG/M metagenome (GOLD analysis project Ga0209463, IMG submission 187169) | Agave microbial communities from Guanajuato, Mexico - Mg.Sf.rz (SPAdes) (version 2) | ecosystem: Host-associated > Plants > Phyllosphere > Phylloplane/Leaf | place: Guanajuato, Mexico... | reverse complement strand
TTTTTGAGAATATCGCCGCCGATTAAGCCTCTTGCACTATTGCCGTTTTTTCCATACCGTTCAAATGTGGCAAGAAGTCCGTATGCACTTGTTTCCCATTGCAGCTTTCCAGCTTCAACAAGTAATTTATCATGCTTTTCCTCTGTAAAGGTAGAGCCGTTTTTCACATTCATCGTGCGGCAGATTACATTGCCGTCTTGCTGTGGAAGATTAACATGGAAATCTGCCTCTTCCAGTTTGCCCATACTAACACTCTCATAGAAGTAATCAGGGAATTGGCGGCTGCTTGCTTCCTGCACATAGGAAATTGCCTCATCGTATACTTTTTTACCTTTTTTATACACCTTTTGAATGTGGAAGCTGTTTAGCTCTGAAACTAACAGAAAATCTGCGAGCTTGCCAGGTGCAATTGCTCCTCTGTCATACATTCTCATTCTAGCAGCTGGTGTATAGGTACAGGCATAAATCGCTTTTTCTGGGGGCATTCCCATCGCGATGGCTTTTTTGAGGAGAACATTTAAATGGCCTCTGCTTTGCAAGGAATCTGCCATCACATCATCTGTCACAAAACAAAAATGCTCATCCACTTGATGCTCCAGCAAGTAATTCATTACTTCATTTGTCATTGATTTTTCCTGAATTTCAAGGAACATGCCAATAGCAATGCGCTCCTTCATTCCTTCAACGGTCTGATGCGTATGATCTGAAGTTACTCCTGCAAAGGAAAGCATCTGCAACTCAAGGTCAAGAAGCTTCGGAACATGGCCTTCAATAATCAGCTCTGGATAGTTCTTTGTTATATAAGCTAATATTTGATTCGTTTTTCCGCCTGGCTTGGAAATGACATCATAATAATTCATGATTTCACCAAGGCATTTTATGTTCTCTGTTTGCAGCAGCTCCTCGATATCTTCTATTTCTATCGCACCACCAGTTGTTTCCATGCTAGTTGCAGGAACCGAGCTTGGAATAGCATAGAACATGTCCAATGGATAGTTCTTGCTTGCCTTAATCATCTCTTTCACACCTGCTATTCCAAACACGTTTGCCATTTCATGAGGCTCTGGTACAATCGTTGTCACACCATTCTTCAGTAATCCATAAGAAAATGTTGCTGGTGTTACCATTGTGCTTTCTATATGAAGATGAATATCAATCAAGCCTGGTACTAAATACATGCCATTTGCATCTATTATTTCTTCTGCCTCAAAGGTTTCATTACCTTTTAATCCGATATAAAAGAACTTGCCATCCTTAACAGCTGCATTTCCCTTAGTAAATTGCTTGAAATAGCTGTTGTAAACCATTGCCTCTTTTATTAGCAAATCGACTTTCATCGTTGATCCCTCCTATTCTACAAGCACCATTTGATCCTTTGGAATAATTAAGACCACTTCTTGTCCAGTATGATACGGTGCTATCATTTCCTTATTGACAGTGAAATCACCGATTGGTGTACTGACAACATATTGATAGCTTCTGCCGAGGAATGTTGTTATTTTTATTTTGCCTGGGATTCCGTTCGATGGAAGAACTTGTGTTTCATTCCATTCCGCAAGAATGAAGTCATCTGGTCGTATAGCTCCTACCTTTTTATTCGGGCTCATATGCTCATGCCTATCAAGTGTGAATACACGGCCATTCTTTTGAAGCTCTACTAGTTCCCCTTTATCTTCTCTGCTCTCAAACTCGATGAAGTTTTTAAAGCCAATGAAATCTGCTACAAATTTTGTTGCCGGATATTTATAGATTGTTGCCGGATTACTTAATTGTTCGATTACACCTTTATTCATAATTGCTACTTGATCAGAAATAGAAAAGCATTCTTCTTGGTCATGTGAAACATACACTGTTGTTATTCCAAGCTCTTGCTGGATTCTTCTTATTTCCACACGCATATTAACTCGTAAATTAGCATCTAAATTACTCAGTGGTTCATCAAACAACAAAATATCTGGTTCAATTACTAGCGCTCTTGCGATTGCTACCCGCTGTCTTTGTCCTCCTGAAAGCTCTCCAGGAAATCTTTTTCCATAGCCCTCTAGATTAACGATTTCTAACATGCGCTCGACGCGCTTTTCTATCTCTGCCTTTGAAACTTTACGCAAACGAAGTCCGAACGCAATATTATCTGCCACAGTTAAATGAGGAAACAGAGCATAATTCTGAAACACAAATCCGAAGTTCCGCTTATTGACTGGAACCTTTGTATAATCCTTATCTCTAAACAAAAACTTTCCATTTGTTGACTGCAGGAAGCCGGCAATCAAACGAAGTGTTGTTGTCTTACCGCAACCACTAGGACCAAGCAGGGATACAAGCTGCCCTTTTTCTATCTCAAGATTAAAATCCTTAAGGATTTCTTTTTTGTTATATGCTACAGATATGTCTTGTAATGTAAACAAAGCCATCCTTATTCATTCCCTTCTATCTTTTTGTAAAGTAGGATAATCCCATCAATCGCTCTACGATAAACATAAACAATGCGGTGATAATCATAAGCAATACAGATATTGCCGCAACTGTTGGATCAAAGTAGTTTTCTACATACAACAGCATCTGAATTGGGAAGGTGCTCACACCTGGCCCTGTCATGTACACAGAAATATCGACATTATTAAATGATTCCAAAAAGGCAATCATTACTGCCGCAATGATACCTGACTTAATATTTGGGATAACGATTGAAAAAAATGTACCGATTCTGCTTGCTCCCAAACTAAGTGCTGCTTCCTCAATAGAGAAGTCAAAGTTAGTTAAGCTGGACGAAATGACGCGAATGATAAACGGGAGCATGATGACCGTATGGCCGATAAAAAGGGACGTATAAATCGGCAATTCATATGCAACAACAATGTATCTTAAAAACGAAAAACCAAGTACAATTCCTGGGATAAGAATTGGTGAAACAAATATTCCATTAATAATTCCCTTACCTGCAAAATCAAATCTGCTTAATGCATATGCTGCCGGTACACCAAGCAACAATGCTAGAATATTCCCTGCTATTGAAACGATGATAGATGTCTTGAAAGTACTCAAGAACATTTCTACTTTAAAAATATTTTCATACCATTTAAATGAATACTCTTCTGGTGGGAACTTTAAGATGCTTCCGCCCTCAAAAGAAGTAATTGAAATTATTAGCAATGGCCCAAGTAAAAAAACAAAAACAAGGAATGTAAACAGGGCCAATCCTCTATTCTTTTCCTGCATACACCTCTACCCCTTCGGATTAAGTTTTTTTGCTGCTCCATTCATAATGGAAATGATAATAAAGGTCACAACTATCATGATTGTTGCCACAATAGAAGCTAGCTTCCAATCATTTAATGTAATCGCATTTTGATATAAGAATGTGGAGATAACCCTTTGCTTTCCTCCTAATAACGCAGGTGTCGTGTAGGCTGTAAAGCTGCCGACAAACACTAGAATGCTGCCAATTACTAGCCCAGGCACACATAATGGTACGACAATCTTTAAAAAGACACCGAGCTTGGATGCACCAAGACTCTCTGCAGCCTGCAGCAAATCCATTTCGATATTCTCCATTACTCCAACAAGTGTCACGATAACTAAAGGAAGAAACAAATGCACCAGACCGATAATGATGGCTGTTGGTGTATAAAGTATCTCAAGCGGCTGGTTGATAAGCCCTGCTCCTAAAAGCAGCTTATTGAGAACCCCGTTTTTACCGATAATGATCATCCAGCTAAAAGAGCGCACAACAGGGCTTGTTAACAGCGGAAAAATCGTTAAAAGCAGGAATACTGCTTTTTTACGTGCTTGAAGCTTAGAAATGTAATACGACACCGGAAACCCGATCAGTATACAAATGATTGTCGTCAGCAGACTGACACGCAATGTCGTTAATAATATTTTGATGAAATAATCATCTTTAAAGAAATCAACATACCCATTTATACTAAATGTTCCATTATCATGAAAGGTTGTCCCGATCATGGATAAGATTGGAATAACCATAAATACAGTCAAAAACAGCAATCCTGGCAGAAGCAACAGGTATAGATATCTTTTCTTCATCTCATCACTCCCTGTTTTTTTAATTTAAGAATTTAAGATTTTAATAAACATTGCAAAAAAAGCTTCTGCATCAACTTCAAGACATACTTCCAAATTAGGCTGCTTGTTTAAACGATTTTGAAAATCACAAACGAGCTGGCCATCACATAACTCACTTTTCGTTTCTACATCTACATAATGCTTTTCTGTCACAGCAATTGTATTGTTTATAGCAATCCCAACCGCTAACGGGTCGTGCATGGCACATGCATGCACGCCGTAGCGAGAATAATATTTCTCTTGATAGTCTCTTGTGCTTTCTTCTATATAACTTGCAAGCTTTTCATTTTTCAGCTTGCTGATATGTTCCTTAGTCAGCAACGCCTTTCTTGTCACATCCAATCCAACCTGGACAATGGCCGGAAAACCAGCCTGAAGGACAATTTTTGCCGCCTCTGGATCCACATATGCATTAAATTCAGCTGTAGGTGTTATATTGCCGACTCCTTTAACTACACCGCCCATGAAAATTACTTTTTTGACATGCTTTGTTATTTGAGGACATTTCTTAACCGCTAAAGCTAAATTTGTAAGAGGTCCAGTACAGACAAGTGTGACCTCTCCGGAAAAACTTAAGATCGAGTTAATGATGAAATCAGGCGCAAATCCATCACTCGCCACATTGCGTGCAGGGATATCCTTTAGCGCACCTCCAAGCCCATCCTCTCCATGAATGCGGTGTTCGAAAAACGGCTCTCGGAAAAGTGGCGTTTCCGCCCCCTTAATAACGGGTATTTCTGTTTCTTCAAGCAAATCAAGAATCTTACATGTATTAACGGTCGCTGCATCTAAAGAAACATTTCCGTTTACTGTCGTTATTCCCAACAGGTCGAATTTTTTGCTTTTTACGGCAAGAAGGATGCCGATTGCGTCATCAATTCCTGTATCCACATCAAGTATTAGCTTTTCAGGCATGCTAGATTCCTCCTACTCTTATTGAATTAGCTCTCTGTTCCAGCGATCAATCCAACCTTTAAGATTATCATTAACAAATTTCATATCCATCGTATGAAGGCTGTTGATTAAGTCTTCTCCGTATGTTAGTCCTTCTGCTTCTTCATCTGACAATTGAACGTCAACATTAACTGGGGAATCAACTTTATTTTTTGCTGATTTCTCTTGAGCCTCTTTACCAAGAATATAGTTTATGAATTTTTCAGACAGATCCTTTTGATCAGTACCTTTTACAACGTTCATTGTGTTCATAACTGCATAACCGCCTTCAGCAGGTGTGACAAATTCTGCATTCGGAACAGCTTCTTTTAAGTCAGCAAAATACATTTCCATAATCGGACCAGCTGCTATTTCACCTTGCGCGAACATGTTAACATATTCAGATGTTTGTCCATATTCCTTCACAACGCTTGGCATAATTTCCTTCAAGGAAGTGAATGCAGCATCCTCATTAAATGTTTCTTCACCTTTTACCATTGACGCTATATCTACCATCATTGGTCCTGTTGTTGAAGTGATGCTTGGGATCGTGATTTTACCTTTCATATCAGCACTCCATAAATCCTTCCAAGAAGTGATCTCTATAGGAGACTCATCTGGATTATAGGCAATTCCGAACTGGGCAATTGTATAAGCAGGTCCATATTCTTCTCCAAGTGGAGCTTTAGCGACATCATAGATTTTATCTACGTTAGGAATATTTTCACGATCAATCGTGTCGAATAGGCCATCTTGAATGCCTTGCTGTGCATAATAGTCTGATAGGAAAATAACATCTACATCTGAGTTGCCTTGTTTAATTTTGTTAAGACGGTCTGCATTATTACCTGTGTCTAACACGATTTCTACGTTGTTTTCCTCTTCAAATGGCTTATATATTTCTTTACGGAAGAAGTCCTCATTGAATCCCCATGTGGAAACAACCAGTTTTTCCTTTCCTTCACTTTCAGAACCTTCGTTTGAACCGCATGCTGCTAATAAAAGTAAAGATGATGCTGCAACTGCTTGAATTATTTTCTTCATTACGAGCCCCTCCATTTTTTATCGATTATTTTTATATATAATTGCTGCTTATACTCCCCCTTTTATCCTGCTGGTAAAAGCAGAACAAAAAAAGACAATCTTAAATAGAATCATTCTTCTACTTAAGATTGTCTTTTCTTTGATAAACAAAGGGAAAACTATCTTTAGTCTTTATATTTCGGCGTTTCACTCAGATAAATCCAAGCAAAAATCCAATATTTTATTTCAAGACAATATTTGTAAAGGCAAATTGAGTGAATGAATCATAATCTCTTAATATAGCTTCTATATTCCAACCGGTTTGTTCCTCGACCTGAGTTCTAAACTTTTTCTTGAACAACAGAGACAGATGAAAGTCCACTTCAAGCTTTAAGCTTGGTACCTCACCTTCTAATGCAGCAGATCTAGAAGCTCTCGGATGCTTGGCTTGCAAGGTTATTATGTTTTGATCGATTGTTACCTTTAGCAAAGTGGTGCCAGCACCAAATAAATCTTTTGATACTTTATTATAGATTTGAGAAAGCAATCTCTTCATTTCATTCGAATCTATGATAATCACCTGCCAAACAATTTATATCTGTATTATACATACCTTTTTATCCTCTGACAATAGAATGTGCGTATTTTAATTAAAAAAATATAAAAAAATAGATACAAACATAAACTTTTAAGTCAAAATACGAACTATCCAAGCTGAAGCTTTGTTATTATACACATTGAGATACTAGAAAAAAGCACTCTTAGTCGTATATTTTATCCTGTATCCTGTAAAAATACGAGGTACTTGTCAGATTATCTGACCTTATTCCTTTGCACCTGGTCCATTTTAATATTGTTACATCATATCATTATTAAATTATTTAGAAAATTACTTTTTTCAAAAAAAAGCAGGATTCTTTGGAATCCTGCTCTTTAGACAGAATGAACTACTTAAAGGATAGTTTCCCACTAACCCAATAAGAGCCACACCTATCTGCTTCAACCCGAAACAATTTTAATTTTATGTTTCTATTATTTGTCTGCTTTAAGTCTTATTTTTCTTCCTGTCTAATCTTCTCGATTTCGTCTGCTACGAATTGCACTTGTGTACCGACGATTACTTGAATGCTTGTCGGTCCGACAATATTGATTCCCGGCACGCCTGTAGCTTTGATTTTGCCTTGATTAACTGTGTTCATATCTTTCACTTCAATTCTTAACCTTGTTACACAGTTATCAACAGATGCGACATTTGCATCTCCGCCCAAGCCCTCGTAAATTTCTGACGCCATAACAGCAAACTTATTGTCATTATTTATTGGTGCTGTAGCAACCGCTTCTTCTGCTGTTTCTTCTTCTCGTCCTGGTGTGGACAAATTAAACTTCGTGATAAGAAAACGGAACAGTGTGTAATAGATACAAGCGAAAACTAAACCTTGAACAATCAGCATATACGGTTTGTTTGCAAGTGGCAGTCTTGAGCTTAAGATAAAGTCAATTAAACCTCCACTGAAGGAAAAACCTGCAGTCCAATGGAAGGCAGCCGCAATTGCCAAGGAGAAGCCAGTAAGCACTGCATGAACTAAATAAAGTCCAGGTGCCGCGAACATAAAGGCAAACTCAATTGGTTCTGTCACACCTGTTACGAATGCAGCAATACCTGCTGCCAGCATAAGGGACGCAATTTGCTTCTTTCTTTTTGTTTTTGCTGTATGGTACATTGCTAAAGCAGCTGCTGGCAAGCCGAACATCATCACAGGGAAGAATCCTGCTTGATACATGCCTGTTACACCTTTTTCTCCTTTACCATTCCAGAAGTTCCCTATATCATTAATTCCAGCTAAATCAAACCAGAATACGGCATTTAAAGCATGATGGAGACCTGTCGGGATAAGCAGCCTGTTGAAGAAACCATATAAACCAGCTCCAATTGCTCCCAATTTACTGATTTGTGTTCCAAATGATACTAAACCACTGTAAATAGCCGGCCATAAGAACAAGAGAATAACTGCAATTACTAGCATGCTGACAGCACTTAAAATCGGCACAAGTCTTTTTCCGCTGAAAAACGCAAAAGCGGCGGGAAGCTGCGTTTTACTGAACTTGTTATACATCACGGACGCAACAATACCGGAAAGCATCCCAATAAAGGCATTTTCAATTTTTGCGAATGCAACATTCACATCCTCCGGATTAATGCCTTGAAGCATTGCGACGGAATCTGTGGATAACAATGTTTTAATCACAAGAAAAGCAACTAAACCACTTAATGCAGCAGAACCGTCCTTGTCCTTAGATAACCCTAACGCCACCCCTACTGCAAACAAATATGGAATATTATCAAGAATGGAAGAACCTGCCTTGATTAGAAAAGCGGCAGTTGGACTGTCTGCTCCCCATCCTGAAGGGTCGATTGCATAACCTATCCCCATAAGTATCGCTGCCGCTGGCAATACAGCTACAGGCAGCATTAAAGCTCGACCAAGTTTTTGCAAATAAGCTTTCATCATTTTTTCCCCTTTAGTTTCTAATAAAAAATACTCTATATATAATGACTGTAGAAAAACCTTTCCTTTATATTTAAGGTCTCAATTCCTTCACATCATGGAAGTACTGTTGAATTGCTTTCTTTAAATGACCAGCAGAGCCTTCCAAAAATGTCTTTGCTTCCTTTGATGTGCTGCCTGTCAATAGAATAAAAGCAGCTGATTTCAGGTCATGATCTGTGTCCTCAAGAGCTGATCGCGCCTCTTCCTCTGTTGCAGCTGTCATGTTAATTAGCATCTGCACAGCTCTGTTTACAAGCTTTCTGTTAATCAGCTTCATATCTATCATTTCATTTTGATACGTTTTGCCAAGCTTTGTCATTGTTGCAGTCGAGAGCATATTCAAAATCATTTTTTGGGCAGTTCCTGCCTTAAGTCTTGTTGAACCCCTAATAACCTCTGGCCCTGTCGGCGCCTCAATTCCGATATCACAAATTGCTGTTAATGCAGTACTCTCGTTGTTGCTAACCCCAACTGTAAGTGCGCCAATGTCAGCTGCATACTCAGCTGCAGCAAGGACGAAAGGCGTAGAGCCGCTCGCAGTTACTCCAATCACAACATCTGCTTGCGTTAGGGAATGGCTTTTCAGAGCAGTAATGATCCAGCTATCGTCGTCTTCTGTTTCTTCAAGAGAATTCCACATCGCCTCATAGCCACCAGCAAGAAGGGGAACCCATCTGTTTTGCGCAATAGAAAAGGTCGGGACTAGTTCAACTGCATCAACGACAGCTAATCTCCCGCTCGTTCCTGCTCCTATAACAAAGCATCTGCCTCCAAGCTGCCATCTAGCAGCAATCGCCTCAACAGCATGACTTATTTGAGTAAGTGCCCCGCTGACTGCCCCTGCAACTGCTTCGTCTTCTTTGTTCATGAATTGGACAATCTCAAACGCAGACCATTCATCCAACCCAACACTATGAGGGTTTTGATGCTCGGTTCCTGTTAATTCGGTCATATTTTCACCTCTTCATATCGATGACAAATTTATAACGATCTCCTCTGTATATCGATTTAACATACTCAAACGCTTCACCGTTTTGTAAATAGCTGAACCTTTCGATTAGTAAAACAGGGTCGCCTTCTTCAATTTGCAAAATAGAGCATTCGCTTTTTTGAGCAAGTGATGACTCCAGTGTTTGTGTGGCATGACTGATTTGGAGATTCAGCTCATTTTCAATATATTCGTAAAGAGATGCATAAACAGTATCTTCTGTTAAGTCAGTGATGATATTTGCCGGTAAATAGGATATTTCAAGTGCCATTGGACTTTCATCTGCCAGCCTCAGCCGGCTTACTTCATATACCGGCACACCTTCTGCTATCTTCAGCTTTGCGGCAATATTCTTGTCAGAGCTTATTTGCTGGAAGGAAAGAATTTTCGTTAACGGCTTTAATCCTCTTGAACGCATATCCTCAGAAAAGCTCGTCAAACCAGAAAGGGGCTGCTCAACCTTTTGTTCTGCGACAAATGTTCCCTTTCCCCGCTTTCTAACTAAGATGCCTTCATTAACAAGATTATTAATTGCTTGACGGACAGTCATTCTGCTTATGTCATATTTCTCTGAGAATTCTCGTTCAGAGCTGATTGGGTCTCCTGGATTGAGTCCTTTCACAATCTCCTTGATTTCCATCTCCAGCTGAAAATAGATTGGAATATGGGAATCCTTAATAATCAACGGTTAACACTTCCTTCTTTTTCCTTCAATAACGCCAATGCTTCACTGTCTGCAATAATAGTTACATCAGGATGCTCCTTCAAAATAGAGGCAGGAATATCCTCTGTCACATCTGTTTTGAAGAGGTTATATAATATTGGTGCTTTCTTTGCCCCTGATGCCAGTAAAATGATTTTTTTGCTTTTCATAATAGTCGATATTCCCATTGAAATAGCGTGTGTTGGCACATCATCCTTATTCTCGAAATATCTTGCATTGGCTTCTCTTGTTGATGGATCCAATTCAACTACACCAGTCTTTGAGGAGAAGGGTGTTCCAGGTTCATTAAACCCAATATGGCCATTCTCGCCAATTCCAAGTACTTGAAGATCCACTCCGCCTAAATCTTCAATCAGTTGCTCATAATCCTTTGCATCTTGCTCATATGGCGGTGTTTCCGCCTTTGGAAGATGAATATTTTCTCGTTTAAGATTGATATGGTCGAACAGGTGCTGATCCATATAATAGGTATAGCTTTGATCACTGTTCTTTTCTAACCCGACATATTCATCTAAGTTAACTGTTTTAATGTTTTCATAAGATGTTGTATTTTGCTTATAGTCGTCTACAAGTCGTTTATAGGTTCCTGCAGGTGTTCCTCCTGTTGCCAAACCAATCACAGCCTCTGGCTTTTCCTTCACCAGATTAATTACAACCGCTGCTGCTTGCTCACTCATTTGTTCATAGTTATCAACTTCTATCCATCTCATTACAATGCACCTCCAGATTTTGTAGCAATTATTCCTTTGCATATTGTCAAGACCACTTCATTGTTTGCATTTAATACAACCAAGTCCGCGTCCTTTCCTGCTTTTATACTTCCTTTTTTATCTAAAACACCAATCTGCCTTGCTGGATTATAGGAACCCATTATAATGACATCCTCTAAGGAACAGCCTGTAAATGCCATCATATTAGTAAGGGCATCGTTCATTTTTAACGTGCTGCCAGCGAGGGCTCCACTTTCTAACAGAGCTTTTCCATCTTTAACAATCACCTTTTGGCCACCGAGTGAGGAAATTCCATCTTCAAGCCATTTTGCTCTCATGCTGTCAGTGATTAAGATAATTTTATCCTTCCCTTTTTGCTTAAACGTCAATTTGACGATTTCCGGATGAATATGAACTCCATCGACAATCATCTCTGTCGTCAGCTCATCATGAAGGAGCGCAGCACCTGCTGTACCAGGATCTCTATGATGGAAGCCTCTCATCCCATTATATAAATGGGTAACATGATTCACTCCCGCGTTGATAGCATCGACTACCTCTTCATATACAGCATCAGTATGCCCCATTGAAGCAACAATGCCATTTTCTTTTAAATAGGCTGCCAACTCTAGCCCATTTTCTTTTTCAGGCGCGAATGTTACTAGTCGAATATGGTCACAAGCTAGTGCATTCCATTTTTTGAAAAGCTCAATGTCTGCCGTCTTAATAGCATTTAGCGGCTGTGCGCCTGCTCTCTTTTCATTAATAAATGGGCCTTCAAGATGAATTCCAAGCATTTCTGCTTTACCTGGACTATTGTCAGTTTTCATATAGGAAGCAATGCTTTCTATAGCAGCTTCAATCTCTTCTTGCCCTTGTGTCATAGTTGTTGCCAAGAAGCTAGTCGTTCCTTCATACGGTAAAATCCTTGCGATTGTCCCTAGACCATCCTTTGACCCATCCATCGCATCAGCATCTTTTGCCCCATGAATATGAATATCAATCATTCCGGGAATGAGTTTGCTCCCCTTTGGAAAAGATATTGTCTGTACATTCTCTTTCTCCTCTTTCCAATCAGCAGTTTTCCCATAAGACTGGATGCTTCCTTGTTCGATAAGCAAGAAGCCGTCGTAAATAACTTCGTCTTCTGTATAAATGGTTAAGTCCTTAAGAAGTAAAGACTCGCCAGTACTCTTGATTGACATAACATAATCCCTTCTTACTTTCATTTATTTATAAACTATATAACTAGATGTCTATACCAGTTATCTTAAGATGTATTAATTCTAGCAAAAATCTGCAATATTGCTAGAATTTTGTTAGATTATTTGGTCCTTACCGGAAACCGCTTACAGACAAATTATAAATGAAAACTATTTACTTTGTCAATACAGCTTATAGTCTTTACTACCTTTTGGATTTTATTACTAAAACAAGCATAATTTCACGAAAAATGTATAGTTTTATATTAAATATTCAATAATGATACTACCCTTTTTAATCATTTAGAAACATAAATAAAACTATACAGAAAGCTTGGATGATAGATGAACCTTCTCTCTTTTGCTTTGAAAAATAAAAATGTCAGCGACTATGAAATTATTCAGCATCAAAGTAAAACAATTGATCCTCTTGTAACAGTAGTCACCCCTGTTTTCAACAATGCTGCCACAATTAAGAAAACAATCGATTCTGTTTTAAATCAAACATTAAGAGATCAAATTGAATATATTCTTGTAGACGATGGTTCAACAGACAAGACCCGATCCATTCTCCTTGATTACAGCAGTAAACATCCAAATATAAAGCTTGCACTGCTAAAAAGGAATACTGGCACACCTGCTTTTCCTAGAAACTTAGGAATAGAGCTTGCTAGAGCTCCGTATATTTCGTTCCTTGATGCCGATGATTGGTTCGAATTATCAGGATTAGAGAAGCTTTATCGCGTGCTTGAGGAGACCGGCGATGATTATGTTGTCGGGAAAACGGTGAAAATACGGACGGATGGAACCTCTATTGTAGGCGAACACGAATCCAGCACAGAGCGGAGAAATGTTCCACCAGCCTCTATCCCCCATATTTTCCATCACTTAGGTCCAAGGGCAAGAATGATGAAAACAAGGATAATTAAAGATAATAACATCCAATTCCCTGCAATGAAGTTTGCAGAGGACAAGCAGTTCTTTATGGATGTATTGGCTTGCTGCAAAACCATCTCAACAACTAAAGAAGTCATCTACTATTTGAACAGGCAAAACGAAAATAATGGCTCCTTAACTTCACGCACAAATGTGCTCGACAAGATGAAATGCAATCAAAAGGTGATACGTTACTTTAAAGAAAAAGAGCTTGATTCTGACATTAAAAAGATGATATTGAACAGATTGTTCGAATTCGACTGCTTTACAGGCTTCATCAATCGCTATCATACGCTTAGAACAAATAGTCCGACATACAAACAAAAAGCCAATGACTATATGAAGAGAAAAGCCTATACTTGGACAATGAAAAAAACATTAAAGGCAGCAAATGATTTGGATTATGACATTACCGACCATTTCTTTAAACCGATTAACAAGGTGTGCTATGAGCTTTTTAAGAAGGGAAAATATAGCGAGATTGAAGAACTGTTTCGGTGGCATGCAAATGAAAAAATCAAGAGCTATCATTTTCTTGAAAATAAAGCCTTCTTTATTACACCATTGCAGGACCCTTATAAATATATCCAGATTCCAATGTATGCAGAGCTCACTGACTGCATTGTCGTTAATGACCATATCCAACTCCATATTAAAGCAGTTGGTGACAATTCTGTCTGCATAAATGAGCTTTTGCTTCGCAACAGGCAGTCGCAAGCCTCAGAATTTATCGTACAAGCCTCTGTGCAAAATAATGGTGAAGGCGTTTTGTCATTGCCGATAGATTGGATAAATTCTCTGCCGAAATCTGTTTATAATATTTACTTACGCTACAATGACTATCAAAAGGTCCAATTGCATATTCCGAAGCTAATGGAAAGCTTAAAAAGTGCGCAGCACAAAAACTGCCACTTGTATTCAACCATTAATCAGAACTTGGCATTGAAAGTTAAATAGTGTTAAAAACAGGAGCGTACAGCCTAGGATAAAACTGAACTATTCTATCGATGGTTCAGTTTTTTGTGTTTTGGGTTTAAATACTTAAATGAGAAACCATAGTGTAATGGAGCGGAGGACACTCGACTACTAAGGGAAATAGAGGAGGCTTTAGCTTCCTCCCCGCGGAAAACAAGTGTGTGTAGCGTAATGAAACGAACTAATTTTACAGCCATACTCTATTAAGAATCACATCTTAGTCTATTTTCTATTATCATTCAAATTTCGGCAGCCAATTTCCGTGTGCTTCTATTAAATCGTCACACATAGCAACAATATCATCCATTGACAGTTCTGCTGCTGTATGTGGATCAAGTAAGGCTGCTTGATATATATGTTCTCTTTTTCTTGAGACAGCAGCTTCAATAGTTAAAAGCTGTGTATTTATATTCGTTCTGTTTAATGCGGCCAGCTGTTCTGGAAGCTCCCCAATATAGCATGGCAATATTCCGTTTCTATCAACAAGACATGGTACCTCAACACATGCTTTTTCAGGCAGATTACTGATAAGCCCGCCAGTATTCAGAACGTTTCCGCCAAATTTAAAAGGTATATTTGTTTCAACTGCCTCAATGATTCGTGACCCATATTCATGGGAGCGCACATGTGTTAAATTGCTGTTATGTACAAGCTCCTCCCGCATTTTTTTCCAGTTTTCGATTTGCTGGACACAGCGACGAGGGTATTCATCTAACGGAATCTGAAATCGGTCAATCAGTTCAGGATAACGGCTCTTTATAAAGTATGGATGATATTCGGCATTATGCTCTGATGACTCCGTTACATAATATCCGAATTTATCCATTAATTCGAATCGCACCATGTCTGTATGCTTTTCCAGCTGCTTTTCCTTCGCACGTCTTTTTATTTCTGGATAAAGGTCTTTCCCGTCTGCCTTTACCTCCAACAGCCAAGCCATATGGTTAATACCGGCAATTTTCTCCTCCACATTTTTGGCCTTTATCCCGAGTGACTTTAATAAATGTGATGTACAAACCTGAACACTGTGACAAAGCCCGACTGTTTTGACATTTGTGTAGCGCAGCATCGCTCCAGTAAGTGCTGCCATCGGATTAGTATAATTTAGAAACAATGCATCTGGACAAACCTCCTCCATGTCCGCAGCAAACTCAAGCATGACAGGAATTGTTCGTAAGCTCCGAAAAATACCGCCGATTCCAACAGTATCTGCGATTGTCTGGCGCAGTCCGTATTTCTTTGGAATCTCAAAGTCTATGACCGTACTTGGCTTATAGCCGCCAACTTGAATAGCATTTATGACATACTTTGCTCCTCTTAGTGCTTCCTTTCGGTTTGTGTACGCCTTTATAGTAACATGGCAATTATAATTATTTTTTAGATTGTTTAGCATATTCTCTGAATCCTTGAGCCGCACCTCATCAATATCAAACAGTGCAAATTCAAATCCCTCAAGGGCAGGTACCATCATACAATCTCCCAGAACATTTTTTGCAAATACAGTACTTCCTGCACCGATAAAAGTGATTTTAGACATACATTTCTCCCCTTTAATCGTTTATCATCCTGCTATTTTTTTGTTTACTCAATATGTTTCGATGTGCATGTTTGACATTCCAAGTCAGCCACAATGCTACTGTGCTTCCGAAGAAGAACAAGAAGAATCCGGCAAGCTGGCTGTATGCAGCAAAAATCGTGATACAGCCGATCATCATAACGGCACTCTGTACAATCCGTGTGATGCTCATAAACAGCATATCTCTTAACACTTCTTTTATTGTCCGTTTTTTTTCTACTAATAAAGGAAATAAATACGGCAGCATTATGAGATATACAAAGGTAATAGTCAGTAGAGTATATCTGAAAATGGCTAAAATAGTACTCTCAGCTTGGAAAAAAAACTGTAAATCGACGTACAGCAATATTCCTGCAAATAGAATAATTGCTCCAAGCAAATTCGCCTGTATGAAATATGCTTTAAACTTAGCGACAAACATCGAAAATATCGGACCGTCGTCTCCCCCATCCATCCATTGTCTAATTAAATAAAACATTGCTGCAGCAGCTGGAAAGAAGCCAAACAGAATAAGGCCGCCAAGTGTAAAGAGCATCCATAGTGCATTAACATAAAGCAAACGGTACACCCATATGCAAGCTTTCATCATTTTGTTGTTGATAAGATCACCTCATTAATGAATCAACCTTTAGAGCCAGTCAAAGCGATGCCTTCAATAATTTGTTTTTGCGCGAAAATGTACACAATGATAACAGGAATAATGGAGATTGTTGTACCAGCCATCATCAGTGACCAGTCTGTAAAATACAAGCCTTTAAACGTATTAAGAAGCAGTGGCACTGTGAATTTTTCAGGTGTCGTTAAATAAATCAACGGCTCTAAAAAGCTGTTCCAAATTCCCATAAAAGCAAATATCCCAAACGCAGCAAGCGCTGGCTTTATCAATGGCAAAATGATGCTGCGGTATATCCTAGCAGGGTTTGCTCCGTCAAGGACAGCTGCTTCAATCTGTTCATTCGGTATGCCTCTAATAAACTGTCGCAGCAAAAACACACCAAAGGCATTGAATAATCCAGCCGGAATGATTAAGGATAAATGCGTATCAATCCACCCAAATGCGTCCATAATCAGGTAAAGCGGGACCATCGTCACTTGCTTTGGAATCATCATTGTCGCCAAAAACAGGATGAACAGCAGATTAGAGCCGCGAAATCGCATTTTTGCAAATGCAAAGGCAGCCATCGAACAGGTCAGCAAGTTTAATAGGACAACGATTGCCGTTATATAGAAGCTATTAAAATATGCTTTTGCAAATGGCATTGCTGTTAAGGAATTAGGGTAGTTTTGGAAATTAACAGGATTCGGGAACCATTTTGGCGGCACAAGGAAAATTTGGGACATATCTTTAAGAGAACTGCTTATTGTCCAAAGGAAGGGAGCAACCATTAAAAATGCCCCAGCAATCAACACAACATGGAGCAGGATGCGCAGCAATGAAATCTTTTTCTTTTTACGTAATGGAACAGCTGCTTGAGGGACTGGATTCACTGATGCGTCATTGATCTTCATAATGCACCCACCTTTTCGACATTTTAAATTGAATGAGCGTAAATACTAGAATAATGACAAACAACACCATTGCCGCTGCAGAGCTTATACCCATTTTGAAATCGACAAAGGCTGCTTCGTATATATGATATACAAATGTGTAGCTCGATTTAGCAGGACCGCCACTTGTCATGACATAAGCCTGATCGAAAACCTGGAAGGAGGAAATGACAGCCATAATGGCAATAAAAAAGGTTGTCGGTGACAAAAGCGGCAATGTAATATGGCGAAGCTTCTGCCATTTTGTCGCCCCGTCTATCTCTGCTGCCTCATAGTAGGATTTAGAAATCCCTTGAAGACCTGCTAAGAAAATGACCATATTATGACCTAACCCCCACCATATGCTCAAAATCGCAATGGATGGCATTACCCAATTTGTATCTGTCAGCCACATTGGCCCTTGTATCCCAAAGTTTGCGAGAATTTGATTTAATATGCCGAAATCTCCATTTAAAATCCACATCCAGATAACTCCGATAGAAACAGAGCTTGTTACTACAGGCATAAAGTAAAAAAGTCGATAGAAGTTTTTCCCTTTGATTTTATTAAGAGCAACCGCTACTGATAAGGACAAAGCGATGCTGGCAGGAATGACTAAAATTGTATAATAGACCGTATTTCCTAAGGCTTTCCAAAAATCCGGATCCTGAAACTGATCTATATAATTGGCTAACCCTATAAATTCCTTTGCCCCAAATCCGTCCCATTTCATAAAGCTTAATGTCAATGTGAAAAGAACTGGTATTAATGAAAACAAAATTAATCCTATCAATTGTGGAGCTAAAAACGCATAGCCCCAAAGGTTTTGTCGGCCTCTCATCGCGTTCACCCACCTTTTTTAAGATAGAAGGTGAAGAATAACTCCTTCACCTTCGTTTTTATGTCATTCAGATTTATGCTCTGCAATCATTTCTTTTGCTTTTTTCGTTATTTTATCTACAGTAGTCTTGGCATCATCCTTGCCAAGGTACATAAGGTCCATGATGTCATTGACTTCTTTATCCAAGCCTGGGATTGTCGATTGGATTGCATTTGCAAAGCCTTTTTCCCTTGCTTCAATGATGTAGTTTACATGCTCTGGTACATTGGAGCTAGTGATGGCATCATCAATTCCGTTAATGGACGGAATCGCATTTCCAATACCGTTCAGGCGCTGCTCCTGCCCTACTTTAGATGTATAGTAAGAAACAAATTTCATCGCTGCTTCTTTATTTTTAGAATCTTTGTTTGCTGCAAGGTAAGCTGTCGGAATTGCCACTGGCTCTTGCTTGTTTTCTGTGTTGGATGGCCATGAAATATAATCCCATTCTAATGATTTGTTTTCATGGAAAAGCGGTGTGAACCATCTGCCGGCAGTAACCATGCCAACTTGACCAGACATAAACATCGCTTCAGAGCCCTGCCCTTTAGGGAGAGATCCGGAATAAGTAAAGTTCTTGCCCTTAACCATTTGCTCTAAGAAGGACATCGCTCCAATCCCTTTTTCATTTTGATCTAGAATAAATTCGCCAGTTTCTTTATTGTAAATTTCTCCGCCGTTTGCCCAAATCCAGCTAAAAAGTGTGTTCCAGGAATTATCTACAATCAAACCGTATTTGCCGCCGTCCCGCAGCTTATCTGTTACTTCTTTCATAGCGTCAAAGTTCCATTTTCCCTCGTCATAAAATTCTTGAGGAGACTTAATACCTAAATCTGAAAACAGCTTTTTATTGTAATAAATAAGCATCGGATTACAATCTACTGTGATTCCATATATTTCATTGTCTTTTTTAGCGGCTCCCCATAACCCTTCTGCGAACTCTTCCGGCTTAGCATAGCTTTCTGAGCCGTTCATAAATTCACCTAATGGTGCAAGTTTGCCAGTTTCGATGATTTTTGAAATGTCACCATCTCCAACATAAAACACATCTGGTGCCTGGCTTCCCTGCAGCTGTGTTTGCAGCTTTTGGATATAGCCATCACTTGGAATTGGCACAAGTTTCACTTTGATGTCCGGGTTCTCCTTCATGAATCCATCCACTGCTTTTTGGTATACCTTTATTTCTGCAGGATTTCCCCATGCTGAAAAGGTCAGCTGGATTGTTTCATCGGAGCCGGAAGTGCCTGAATTGGAACTGCACCCCTGAAGTATTGGCACCAGCAGTAAAATAAGAACGATAAACAAGGCAATAACTTTACTCTTTTTCATAGTTCTTCCCCTCACTCTCTGTGTCTTGTTTGCTAAATTATATAGGGATAACTCACTCCCATGTAAAATTCAGCAGGTGTTACAGCTACGAGACAAACTTGCAACCGCTTACAAATTACCGTAAAAATTTTTTGTATAACTATGATGTCAATAAGGTAAATTGAATTAGCGTAAAATGAAAACGCTAACAATTACAAGTATTAGTCTACTTGCCCACATTTACTTATTCAAGAATTTCCCATCCAAAAATTCCGCTATAATTCGAGTTACGAAGTGCTTTTTTGTCGCCGTCAAGTTTGATTTCTCTCGCTGTTTCTTTTATTCTTTTAATGAAAACAGTTCCAAAAATAAATAATTTGCTTTAAAATAAAAGGAGAAGAAAAAATTTTTCTAAATATTTTCCTGTTTCAAGAAATTTTTTTTGTTACCTTTGACCCTTATTTATATTCAGGATTTTACTATAAAGGAGATTTAATATGTTTAAGGATTCCTTCTATTTAGGCGTTGATATTGGAACAACTAGCACAAAAGCTGTTTTGTTTGGAGAAGCTGGCAAAGTAATTAGCATGCATCATGTTGAGTACCCTTTATACAGCCCAGCACCCGCCATTGCCGAACAAGACCCTGATGAAATACTTTCTGCTGCGAAAGAAGCAATAAAAACAGCACTGTCAAAAGGCAATGTCGAGCTAAAGAAATTGAAGCTTGTTTCCTTCAGTGCAGCAATGCATAGCCTTATTGCAATTGACGACAATAACAAACCACTGACAAAATGCATCACTTGGGCTGACAGCCGTTCAGCAGCATGGGCTGACAAAATTAAAAACGAGTTGAATGGACTGGAAATATACAAGCGTACAGGCACACCTATTCATCCAATGTCCCCCCTTGCAAAAATTGCTTGGCTTCGGACAGATCACCCAGAGATTTTTGCTAAAACAGCTAAATTCATTGGGATTAAGGAATATATCTTCCACCATTTCTTTGGTGAATTCATTGTCGATTACTCCATTGCCTCTGCTACAGGTCTTTTCAATCTTGCACAGCTTGATTGGGACAAGGAAGCGCTTGAAATAGCTGGCATAACGCCAGAACAGCTGCCTGAGCCAGTACCGACTACTCACGCCATAACTGGCTTGAAGGAAGAGCTTTGTACGGAGCTTGGCCTAACTTCGGATATACCGTTCATCGTTGGCGCAAATGATGGTGTTCTGTCCAATCTTGGTGTTAATGCGATTGATCCTGGTGTTGTAGCTGTTACAATCGGTACAAGCGGCGCAATCCGCACCGTAACAGATAAGCCAGTAACAGATCCGAAAGGTCGGACATTCTGCTACTGCCTTACAGAAAATCATTGGGTTGTTGGCGGTCCTGTCAACAATGGTGGAATGACGTTCAGATGGGTTCGTGATGAGCTTGCTTCCTCAGAAGTGGAGACAGCTAAGCGATTAGGAATTGACCCTTACGAGGTGTTGACGAAGATTGCTTCTCGGGTTCTTCCAGGAGCTGATGGACTTCTGTTTCACCCATATTTAGCTGGTGAAAGAGCACCACTTTGGAATTCAGATGCTCGTGGCTCCTTCTTCGGGCTTGGGCTGCACCATAAAAAAGAGCATATGGTCAGAGCCGTGCTGGAAGGCGTTATCCTGAATCTATATACAGTGATGCTTGCATTGCAGGAGGTAATTGGCGAACCAAAGCAAATTCAAGCTACTGGCGGTTTTGCCCGCTCAGAGCTTTGGAGACAAATGATGGCTGACATTTTCAATCAAGAGGTGACAGTTCCAGAAAGCTTTGAAAGCTCCTGCCTTGGCGCGGTTGTCCTCGGGATGTATGGACTAGGAGAAATAAACGATTTCAGTATTATGAAGGAGCTTGTTGGCAGCACACATGCTCATAAACCAATTCCAGAAAATGTGGAAATTTATGAGGATCTAACACCAATCTTCATTCGCATCTCCAGATTGCTTAATAATGAGTACGAATACATCGCTGATTTCCAGCGCAAATGGGTTAAATAACAAGCGAGGCTGCAGTCATGTGCTGCAGCCTTCCTTTGTTACTTCTTCTCAACACTATGGCCCCCAAATTCATTCCGCAACGAGGCAACTACTTTTCCTGTGAAGGTATCCTCTTCCAATGAACGATAACGCATCATAAGCGACAATGCAGTAACAGGCATTGCTACTTGAAGATCCAAAGCTGTTTCAAGCGTCCACTTCCCCTCACCAGATGAATGCATTACTCCTTTTATGCCCTCTAATTTCGGGTCTTTTGCAAAGGCATTTTGTGTTAGCTCCATAAGCCAAGAACGGATGACAGAGCCATTATTCCAAACCTTTGCAACATTCTCATGATCATAATTGAATTCGCTTTTCTCCAGCAATTCAAATCCTTCAGCTATAGACTGCATCATGCCATATTCTATTCCGTTATGGACCATCTTCAAAAAATGTCCGCTGCCTGCTTCCCCTGTATACAAGTAACCATTCTCCACACATAAATCCTTGAAGAGACTCTCAGTCTGCAAGAAGATGTCCTTATCTCCACCTATCATCATACAAGCTCCATTTCTAGCACCGCTTGTACCTCCGCTCGTTCCTACATCAAGATAATGGATGCCTTTCTTCTTAAGCTCTAAAGCTCTGCGCACTGTGTCCTGATAATGTGAATTTCCGCCTTCAATTATAATATCGCCATCACTTAATTCAGCACTAAGCTCCGTTATAACATCCTCTGTTATCTTCCCTGAAGGAACCATTACCCACACAATTTTGGGACCTGCCAAACTATTTGTTAACTCTGCTATGGTTTTAACTCCGACAGCACCTGCATTAGAAATTTTCGTAATAGCGCTTTCATTTACATCAAAAGCTGTTACACTATAATTATGATCCAAGAGATTCTCTGCTAAGTTAAAGCCCATTTTTCCGAGGCCAATTATTCCAATGTTCATTTTTAGAACGCTCCTTTTATGAAAAAATTTTTCTTCCCTTTCTTTATTATACGAAATTTTTTTCATTAATGAAAGCGTATTAAAAAATATTTTTTCTTATGTTGATTATGCTATACTATACATAAATTATGTCGAAAGGAATCAGACGATATGGCACAAAATTGCTTAGGAAAAATCCGCTCCTATTATGCTAGACTAAGTGAAAAAGAAAAAAAGATTGCTGATTACATATTAGAAAACCCTGAAAAAATCATTCATAGCACCATTAATGAGCTGGCAGAGGATTTAAATGTTGCAGATGCAACCGTTTTCCGGTTCTGCAAACGTATTGGATTTAAAGGCTATCAAGCAATGAAAATTGCCCTCGCCTCCGAAATAATTGAACCTATACAGCATATTCATGAAGAAATTAATGAACAGGATAATGTAGCAACAGTAACAGAAAAGGTTTTTATGTCGAATATCCGCACACTAGAAAATACTTTACAGTTAGTCAATGGAACGTCCATCCAAAAAGCCGCAGATTTTTTGCTTGCAGCACAACGGGTAGAGTTTTACGGAACTGGTGGGTCGGCAGTCATTGCAATGGATGCTTTTCATAAATTTGTGCGAACAGGAATAAAAGCGTTTACATTCATTGATTCCCATTTTCAGCTTATGTCCGCATCACAGCTATCCGATCGCGACGTTGCCGTCATCATCTCCCACTCTGGGACTAATAAAGATACCATCAATATCTTAAAAACAGCAAAAACAAACGGTGCAAAAACAATTAGCATTACAGGTTACCCTAAATCACCGATAGCTCAGCATGCAGATGTTGCACTGTTCACAAGCTCAGAAGAAACTGAATTTCGGTCTGAGGCACTTTCCTCTCGTATTGCGCAATTAAGCTTAATTGATGCCCTTTATGTGAATATGATGATATTAAATAAAGACACTGCAAATAAATCGCTTAAAAAAATCAGAAATGCTATTTCAGACACAAGAATGTAACAAAAAAAGGTGCTCAACCAAGACTTAAATCTTGGTTTTAGCACCTTTTTTGTTGTCTTATACAAATAAGTCTAAAATCAATACTCCTGCAAATGCAACGAATGATAATACTGTCTCAAGGACTGTCCATGTTTTAAATGTTTCCTCTACTGACAGACCTAAGTATTCTTTTACCATCCAGAAGCCTGCATCATTAACATGGGAGAACATTAAGGAACCAGCACCTGTTGCTAATACAAGCAGCTCCACGTTCACTCCAGACATACCTGCTATAATCGGTGAAACAATCCCTGCTGCTGTCGTTAAAGCGACTGTTGCAGATCCTGTTGCAATACGGATAAGTCCGGCAATCATAAATGCTAAAACTAATGGTGATAATGATAAGCTTTCAGACATATTTCCGATTGTTGTACCAACACCACTGTCAATCAATACTTGTTTAAAGGCACCACCAGCACCGATAATCAACACAATAGACCCAACTGGGAGAATACAATCTTCGGTGAATTTTTTCAATTTTTCCTTGCCGATACCTTGTTTAAATCCAAGGAAATAAAATGCAAAGAATACAGCTAGCAGCAATGATACTAACGGACTACCAATAAACGCCAATGCCTTCATAACCTCATCAGGCAAAAACTTCATATATGGTGCAGCAGTTCCAATAATCATCAGCAGGACAGGCAGCAATATCGCGAAGAAAGAAATACCAACACTTGGCAATGACTTTTCGTCCTTTTCCTCCACTTTAACTAATTCTGGTTCCCCTTTCGGAAGAACACGTTTATGAATATATTTTGCAAAAAGCGGACCACCGACAATTCCGGCAGGCAGAGCAATAATTAATGAATACAGTAATACTTTTCCTAAATTTGCATCAAAGATACCAATTGCGGCAATCGCACCTGGATGTGGAGGTACTAATCCATGCACTATGGATAAGCCTGCAATCCCTGGTAAGGCAATTAACAATATGTTTTTCTTTGTCGCTTGTTGGATGGAAATAACAAGTGGCAGCAGTATTAAAATACCGACTTCAAAGAAAACTGGAATTCCAATAATAAATCCTGAAAGGAACATTGCCCATGGCAGTTTCTTTTCTCCAAAAATCTTTACAAAGAAGTTAGCAATTTGTAATCCTGCCCCAGATTCAGACAGCATTTTTCCTAGTATTGTTCCAAGCGCTAAAATTCCGACTAAATGGCCTAATACGCCACCTACCCCTGTCTCATAAGCGCTTACAATTTTATCCCATGATAAACCTGAGAAAATAGCCAAAAATAAACTTGCTACTGTCAAACTTATAAAAGCATGCCATTTAAACAAGGAAACTCCTAATATAACAAGGACGATTGAAACTAATGTAATTATTAATAAGTATGCATCCATTTGATGTACCCCCACTATTAGAGTTAATTTGTAAGTGTTTTCATTTCTATATTCTTATTATACGAAAAAAAATTTCTTTCATCAACTATTATTTATGAAAAAAATATTTTAACAATTTAAATTCTTGCCTCTTTTTTAATTTATCTCATTATTCCTTTTTAAATAATGGGATAAAAAATGAAATTTAATAAACAATAAACTAAGAAAAAAAATATCCTATTGGAGGTATCATCTTGTATTTCTATAAAGAAGACTTAATTAATGTAATCGTTCCTGATAAGCCAGACCCAGCTGCTGCCAAAGTGCTTCAAGAAGCATTAGGAGGCAGATTTGGCGAAATGAGAACGATGATGCAGTTCTCCTTCCAAAGCGCTAACTTCCGTGGAAAGGCGAAGCAATACCGTGACTTAATCCGCGGCGTTTTTCTTGAAGAGCTAAGCCATGTGGAGCTTGTTCAAACAACCATTAATCAACTTCTAAATGGTTCTGGCGATATTGGTGTAGGTTCTGTGGGCGAAAGCGATGCACCACTTCATATCGCAACAGAAAATGTGAATCCACATCATTATATTATGGGTGCACAGGCCTCACTTCCTGTTGATGCTGCTGGAAACCCTTGGACAGGTGCTTATGTATACAGCCATGGCAATTTAGTCGCAGATCTTCTTGATAATTTAGTTCTTGAATCAACAGGTGTCCTGCAAAAATCACGCTTATATGAAATGAGTTCAAATAAAACATTCCGTGAAACTTTAGCATTCTTGATTGTTCGTGACAATGCGCATCAAAATGCATTTGCAAAAGCGCTCGAAACATTAGGTGTAAACTGGGCAAAGCTATTCCCTGTTCCAAATTATGATATTAATAAATATCCAGAATGCCGTAAATATGTTGATTTAGGCTTCCATAATGCCCAATTCAACTTCCGTCTTGATCCTACTAGAATTGGTGAAATATACCAAGGTGAATCTCCAAGCAGAAATAAAGGCGAGCTTAAAGTAATAGAACCTCCACAAGGCTATCCTGTCCCTGAGCTTCCTGATATGCCGAATGAACATAGCCCTGGTTTGTATGATCTGAATAACTGATTTATTAAGAGACCCTGATGTTTACAGGGTCTTTTTTTGGTAAATTAATCCGTTTTCCTTCTATATTAAATAGGTCTTTGTATCGTTTATTATTTTCTCATCATTTTTTTAACTTCTTTTAATGTTACTCCCTATAATTTATGCGAAGATAGCTCATGCGATATAGTTCGTATACGAACTATTTTTGACAAGCTATTAATTCCAGCATTTTTTGTGTCTGGTTGGGTATTTTATTTCGTAAGGGAACAGGAGGCATAATGTGAAAGAGGCTTTAAATAATGAGTTGATAAGATCCTACGCAAAAATCAATAAGGCTTACTATCAGCTTCTCAAAGAAGATGCAGATCAGATGGGTTTGACTGCTGTTCAACTTAAAGCATTATATCGGGTTTCTTTTCAAGCGAATATAAGCTTAGGTGAGCTTGCAGACAAATTGCGTCTGACAAAAAGCACAGTCAGTGGTGTTATCGACCGCCTTGTACAGCAGGATATGATTGAACGAACAACTCAAGCTAATGATCGAAGAGCCGTTAATCTGCATCTAACTAAGCTTGGACATGAGAAACTTGAAGCATTGATGCAAACTGACTCTGTTGTTGCCCGGAAGATCAAAGAAATAATGCAATTCCCTGAAGAGGACATCCAAAAACTGCTAGAATTAAACAACAAAATTTTAACGATTCTCAATTCTAAGGAGGACTTACAAGAATGAACGCAAGACGCATGATACTTATTAACATCATCCTACTTATTGTTTTAGTGGGCGGCGGTTTTACAGGTTATTATTTCTATGATAAATCTGTTTCTTACATCTCAACAGATAATGCCCAAATTACGGGACAACAAGTGAGCATTGCTTCACCTGCAACAGGTAAATTAACAGCATGGAGCGGCGATGTCGGCGAGAAGTTTGGCAAAAATGAAAAAATCGGTACAGTAGAAGTAACAACTGAAACTGGAACATCAAAAATTAATGTTAATGTTCCTGCCAACAGCACTGTTGTTCAATCAACAGCAGTAGAAAATTCTTTTGTTGCAGCAGGTACTTCTTTAGCTAAAGCATATGACATGAATAACTTATGGGTTACAGCAAACGTTGATGAAACAGACTTAAATGACGTAAAGGTTGGCCAAGACGTTGATCTATATGTAGATGCATACCCTGATACAACTTTAACTGGTAAAGTAGAATCTTTAGGCTTAGCAACATCAAGCACATTCTCATTGCTTCCTAGCAGCAATTCATCAGGCGACTACACAAAAGAAACGCAAGTCATTCCTGTTAAAGTCTCAATTGATAACTATGGTGGTTTAGATTTAGTTCCTGGTATGAACGTAACTGTGCGAATTCATAAGTAGGTGATGACGATGACGATATATATCGCAAGCTATGCAGTTATCAGCATTATATTGCTTCTCACCATAAACTACCTGATTAGGAAGCAAAGCAGAAAACCAAAACAGGAAAAAGTAAGCAATAGCAGACAGGATGAACCTATCCAAGAAAATGAAGTTTCTCATAGCTCCATTGGGCAAGAAGATAGTCCGATGGAGGAAGCAATAAATGAAACATTAAGCAAGTCTGCGATTACAGAACCTGCGTTAGAGTATGTCAGTGATCCAGATAATGCTGAAAAACATGACGAAAAAGAAATACCTGTTAAAGAAAAAGACATTAAACAACAAGCAAGAGTAGATTTTGAAGGCAGTAAAGGAAAAATCATCGCTGCCGTTATGCTGGGTGCATTCGTTGCAATTCTTAACCAAACATTATTGAATGTAGCTATCCCGCATATTATGAACGATTTGAATGTCTCAACAAGTACTGTTCAGTGGTTGACAACTGGCTATATGCTGACAAATGGTGTGTTTATTCCAATCACTCCGTTCTTAATCAGCAAGCTTGGAACGAGAAAGCTACTCATACTCGCTATGTCTGCTTTCACCATTGGCTCATTAGTATGTTCTGTCTCTACAGGCTTCAGTATGCTAATGATTGGACGTGTCATCCAGGCAGCTGGTGCTGGTGTTATTATGCCTCTGCTAATGACAACATTCTTGACTATCTTCCCACCTGAAAAACGTGGTACTGCAATGGGGATCATGGGGGTTGCGATGATTTTTGCTCCTGCTATCGGTCCTACACTTTCAGGATGGCTAATTGGTCATTATTCATGGAGAGTATTATTTGATCTTGTTATTCCTTTTGGAATCATTGATTTAGTCATTGCTACTATTTGGATGAAGGATGTTACACCACGCACAAATCCAAAATTCGATTTATGGGGATTTGTCACTTCTACTATCGGATTAGGCTTCTTGCTTTATGGCTTCAGTGAAGCTGGTAATGATGGCTGGGACAGTGGTGTAGTTATTGGTTCTCTTATCACGGGTATTGTATTCTTAGCTCTGTTCGTTTGGCGTGAATTTACTACTGAAACTCCTATGCTTGATCTAAGGGTTTTCAAGTACGATATTTATGCATTAACTACAGTAGTAAGCATGGTTGTCAACATGGCAATGTTTGCTGGTATGATTCTACTTCCAGTTTACCTTCAAAACATTCGCGGCTTTACCGCATTGGATTCTGGTTTATTGATGCTTCCAGGAGCTATCGTAATGGGGATTATGTCGCCGATTGCTGGTAAGCTGTTCGACAGATTTGGTGCAAGACCACTTGCAATCATTGGGTTGGTTATCACTGTTTTAACAACATGGGGCTTTACACAATTGAGCATGCAAACAACCTATGGACATATCATGATGCTATATATTTTCCGTATGTTCGGAATGTCCTTCATCATGATGACAGTTATGACAGAGGGTATGAACCAGTTGCCAATGCATTTGACAAGCCATGGTACAGCAGCCTCAAACACGGCTAGAACTGTTGCAGGAAGTATTGGAACAGCATTCCTTGTTACTGTTATGACAAACAGGTCTACATTCCATACTGCTAATTACAGTAATATTATCACAAGCGATAATCCGTTTATTGCTGAAAAACTAGGTCAGCTTGGTCAAGGATTCGCAGCATTAGCTGGTATTCCTTCAAGCTCTGGTCAAGCACTTGCTGTTTCTACTATTTATGGAAAAGCAGTAATGCAAGCAACAATTGACGGAATAAACGATGCCTTTATCGTCGCAACAGGCATCTCAGCACTAGCACTTCTTTTGGCGTTCTTCATAAGAAGATCAACACCAAGAAAAGTTAAGTAATACAAAAGAGGCTATGAAATTGAAATTTCATAGCCTCTTTGTTTTATTCATTAGCCAAGGATGTTATAGCCTGAATCTACATAAATAATTTCGCCTGTAACTCCTCTTGACAGCTCACTGATCATCGCCAATGTCATATCGCCGACCTCATCCTGTGTAACGTTTCGTTTCAGTGGAGATGTTTCTTCAATTTTATGAAGAATAGCATTAAATGAACCGACACCCTTTGCAGCAAGTGTGCGAATTGCACCAGCAGAAATAGCATTTACGCGAATATTATCTTTACCCATTTCTAATGCCAAATACTTAACAGATGACTCAAGTGCAGCTTTAGCAACACCCATAACGTTATATCCGCTCACAGCACGTTCAGCGCCAAGATAGCTCATTGTTGTAACAGTTCCGCCTTCTGTCATGTAAGGCTTCGCTTCCCTTGCTACAGCAATTAAAGAATACGCACTAGTATCCTGTGCAAATGCATAACCTTCTCTTGAAGTATTAATAAAATCGCCTTTTAAATCCTCAGAATGAGCAAACGCCACAGAATGAACAACTCCGTGAATGACTCCTACTTTTGAGCCAATTTCTTGGAATGCATTTTTAATGCTGTCATCACTGTTTACATCACATTGAACAATTAACTTAGCATCGTAACTGTTATCTGACAATAATTTAGTTAATTTACTAAGTGAGCGATCAAGTCGGTATGTAAATATTAAATTTGCACCAGCCTTAAACAAGGATTTAGCAACACCCCAAGCAAGACTCCGCTCATTTGCAACACCCATTATGACGATGTTTTTGCCTTTTATTTTTAATAAATCTTCCATATTGTCCTCCTAATTTGACAAGTCACTTTCACAATCTTACACCTAGTTTTAGTACTTGGTTCTAATACTATTATAGCATAAACCAACATTAAATAAGCCACTCGGCTTGTTAAATTGACATTTCACTTTTCCTCCCTCCTTATTATGGCTAAGTATATGTTATAAAAACTAAGTGTTACGCAATTCGTCTCTTATTAGGATTTCTTAAAAGGATAAAACAGCAGGACCAAAACAATACTAAGCCTATAAAAGTTTTGGGAGGTGAACAGCTTGACCGAACTTACAATAAAGGAATTGGCATTTATTGAGGACGAGATTCGCGCTGAGACGATTACTGCTAAAACATTGAATTGGTGTGCAGCACAATGTCATGATGAGACGCTAAAAAGCACACTCGAAGCTATGGCAGAAAAACATCAGCTAAAGATTGCTGATCTGTCTCAATATTTTAACAGAACGTCAAATATTCAATAAACTGCGTAAAGGATGGATGAAATGCCAAACAATATCGAAGGGCGCGGCCTGACGGACAGGGAAATGCTCCAGCTTTGTTTAGAGCTTGAGAAAGGGCGCTGTCACAGTATTAGCACTGTCATACTAGAAACGACACACCAAGGGCTCCGTGAGATTTATGAGCAGGCCTTTGCAAATGCAAGCTCAAACCAATACGAGCTTTTTACCATTATGAATGAAAAAGGCTGGTATAAAACAGAAAAAGCGTCAATAGAACAAATTAGTAACGTACAGGAGCTAATGCAAAATAATTTGCATCCTGATGATACATTTAAATAAGAAATCAAAAGGGATGGAATAACATATTATTCACCATCCCTAAAAAGAAATAATTTATTCTAACTTTAACCCAATGGACCTTATGTTTAATAAATGATGCAGACTTTAAAAGTAGTCCGTTCCATTGCGTGTGTCCTCCGCTCCATTCCACTAAAATGTTTAAAGTAAAACCCAAACTAAAAGTCTGCCACGTTTAAAAAAGTTTTGATTATGATAGCTTAAACACTTATTGTCCAGCCATGTTTTACGTTTTTTTACAAGCTCCAAAAATCTCCAAGAAGCACATGTAACAAATCCATGCTAATTTTAAGAAAAATGACGATTTTAAGCATTAGAAAGGAATTTATAAGAAAAAATAAGATGATTTAAAAAATCATTTCTTATCATGCAAACTCTTTCATTTTTAAAAAATCAAAGTTTGTCTGTACATCCTCTCATTTAATGTCGGAGATAATATTATTTATTCTTAAAATCATATCTGTACAATTTTACATTTATTTAGTATGATTTTAATTATGTTTTATGTCAGATTATCTTACATACAAACAAATGTTTATCAAAAAGGATTTATTTATCCTAGTTTTCCAACATAGAAAAAGTACAAAAGGAGCTATATGAATGAAGATAAAAACAAGATTTCCAAAGTTAATTTTGTTCTTTGTAGTTTTACTGACTACGTTAAGTATGCTTTCTCCCCTAACAAATGTGAAGGCTGCAGAAAAAACATATCAGATTGCTACAGATATTACTTTTGCTCCATTTGAATTCCAAGATACGAGTGGTGAGTTCGTTGGAATTGATATGGACCTTGTTGCAGCAATTGCTAAAGACCAAGGATTTAAATATGAAATAAAACCACTTGGCTTTAACGCTGCAGTTCAAGCACTTGAATCTAAACAAGTAGATGCAGTTATTGCGGGAATGAGCATAACTGATGAAAGAAAAATAAAATTTAACTTCTCTGACCCGTATTTCGATTCAGGAATAATTATGGCCGTTAGTGAAGGTAATGATGATGTTTCCTCTTATAATGATTTAAAAGGCAAAAAAGTTGCAGTAAAAACTGGTACAGAAGGTGCCAGCTTCGCTGAAAGTATTAAAGATAAATATGGTTTTTCTATTGTTACATTTGATGACTCTGCAAACATGTACGAAGATGTAAAAACAGGAAACTCTGTTGCTGTTTTTGACGATTATCCTGTATTAGCATACGGAATTAAGCAAGGAAATGGCTTAAAAAGCGTTACAGATAAAGAAGCAGGTGCTTCTTATGGCTTCGCCGTTTCAAAAGGTGAAAATGCAGAGCTTTTAGAAATGTTCAACACAGGTCTTGCTAACTTAAAAGCAAGTGGTGAATACCAGAAGATAATGGATAAATATTTAGAAACTGGCTCTAACACTGCTGCTACAGAAGACACTGGGTTTTTCGGTCTATTGAAAGAAAGCATGCCTAGCTTAATGACAGGTTTAAAAATGACATTAATCCTAACTGTTGTTTCCTTAATTATTGCAACAATAGTTGGTATTGTTTTCGGATTAATGCGTATTGCAAAAAGTAGATTATTAAGCACTATTGCTATGATTTATATTGATATTTTCCGTGGTACACCATTGATTGTCCAAGCATTCTTTATTTACTTTGGTATTCCAGCAGCATTTGATTTCCGTATTACTGCATTTGTCGCTGGCCTGATCACATTGAGCTTAAATGCTGGTGCTTATATGGCCGAAATCGTCCGCGGCGGTATTCAATCCGTTGACAAGGGACAGATGGAGGCTGCACGAAGCTTAGGTCTTCCATACGGTAAGGCTATGTTGAAGGTAGTACTACCACAAGCAATTCAATTAATGATCCCGGCATTTATTAACCAGTTCGTTATCACATTGAAGGACACCTCTATCCTGTCTATTATTGGCATAAACGAGTTGACGCAAAGCGGTAAGATTATTATTGCAAGAAATCTAGAATCATTCCAAATGTGGATTATCGTCGGCATTATTTACTTTATTGTTATCATGATCTTAACAAAAGTATCGAATGTTCTAGAGAGGAGGATAAAAAATGGCAAAGCTTAATGTCACTAATTTGAAAAAATCATATGGCAGCCTTGAAGTGTTAAAATCAATTGATATGCAGGTCCAAGAAGGAGAAGTTGTATGTCTGATCGGCCCTTCTGGTTCTGGAAAAAGCACATTGCTGCGCTGCTTGAATATGCTTGAGGAAGTAACAAGCGGAGAAGTTGTTGTTAATGCTCAAAAGCTGACAGATAAAAACACGGATATCAACAAAGTCAGAGAAAATATCGGCATGGTATTTCAGCATTTTAACCTCTTCCCAAACTTGAATGTCTTAGGAAATATTACACTTGCTCCTGTTGAATTGAAAAAGGCATCGAAGGAACAAGCTAAAGAAAAAGCCCTTCAGCTTTTAGAGCGTGTTGGATTAAAGGATAAAGCATCTGAAAACCCAGCTAGATTATCTGGTGGTCAAAAGCAACGTGTGGCTATTGCACGCGCGCTTGCTATGAACCCTGATATTATGCTGTTTGATGAACCAACAAGTGCCCTTGACCCTGAAATGGTCGGAGAAGTGCTAAACGTTATTAAGCAATTGGCACAAGAAGGCATGACGATGGTTATTGTGACACATGAAATGGGCTTTGCACGCGAAGTGGCAGACAGAGTCATATTTATGGATGGCGGTTATATTGTCGAAGAAGGAACTCCACAAGAGATTTTCGGCAATCCGCAAAACGAACGTACACAGGACTTTTTAAACAAAGTACTTTAATAAAAAAAGAGGCCTACCTTTTTAAAGGTACGCCTCCTTTTTTTTATTAAAAAGCTGTCCATCCTGCATCTGCAGTAATTACTGTACCATTAACGAAGCTTGACTCCTCAGATGCAAGGAATAGTGCAACATTCGCCACTTCCTCTGGCTTGCCGATACGAGGGTTTACACCAAGACCTGGCTGCACTCTTCCCATTCCAAATGGATTAACATTTGTCATGGAAGCACCGATGTTTGTTTCTACTCCTCCTGGAGCAATTGCATTACAGCGAATGCCTTTTTGCGCATACATGTATCCAGTGTTTTTAGTGAATCCAACAACCGCATGCTTGGAAGCAGTATAAGCAGCACCTGCCCTTGCACCTTGTAGTCCGCCTGCAGATGCTACATTGATAATTACACCACTCTCCTTTTCCAAGAAAATCGGAAGAGCCTTCCTTGTTGCACGCATGACACTTGTTGTATTAATAGCAAATATTCTGTCCCAATTATCATCTTGAATATCACCAGCAGGTTCAAAGTTATCCATAATTCCTGCATTATTTACTAAAATATCAAGTGTGCCGAAGGTTTGGATTGTCGCATCAATTAAATTTTGGATGTCCTCTTCCTTGGCAACATTTGCTATGACTGCAATTGCATTGCCACCACTGGACTTAATTTCTTCTACAGTTGCATTTGCTGCATCCGCGTTAATATCTGAAACAGTAACCTTTGCCCCTTCTTTAGCATAAAGAAGAGCAATTTGTTTTCCCATCCCTGATCCTGCTCCTGTTATAACTGCAACCTTGTCTTGAAGTCTCATATTTATACCTCCATATAGTGGCGAATAACTGGTATCCGCTTTCATATTTTGTAGTTTCCCCTGTTAGTTATAGTATAATAACAGTAAGAATCAAGGACAATCAGCAAACAAGACGGCTTTTGTCTATTATCCAACAGACCAACTATAAAAAGCTGTTCAAGTCCTTTTTAATGAACATTTGAGGTGACATATGTCTAGTAAAAATGAATACCTTGATAAAAGAATACTCAAATCGAAAAAGGCATTAAAAGCAGCGTTTCTTTTGCTGATGCAGGAAAAGAACTTTAAGGATATAACAATCACAGATATTGTCCAAACAGCTGACTTAAACCGAGGTACCTTTTATAAGCATTATTCTTATAAAGAAGAACTATTGAATGAAATTATGGACGATGTAATGACAGATTTTATTGCTTCATACCGCGAGCCTTATAAAAATTCTGAAACATTTGAAGTGAGTAAATTAACTTCTAACGCAATTAAAGTGTTTGATCATGTTCAAAAGCATGCGAGCTTTTATAAGCTGATCATACACTCTGAAATATTTTCTGGATTTCCATATAAGCTTTGTAATGTACTAAAAGAATTATCCATTCAAGATTTACATGTACATGAAAATGACGCTCATATTGACAGAGAATTAGCTGCAAGTTATTCTGCCTATGCCATCTATGGCATGATTATTGAATGGATTGAAGCTGGTTTTAAATACAGCTCGAGCTATATGGCCGAACAATTGCTACTTATCATCAACAGGAACACAACAGTTGGTGTATTTAAACCGAGCATTGAAAATACTTAAGTGAAGCTCCCTCCTTTATGCAAAAAGGAGAAGCTTCTATTTGCATAAAAATCACATTTTGGTGATTTTTGACACACCCTTTAGGAAAAATTCAATTTTCAGACACAATCTCTTGGCTTATTTGTGAACTGTTTCACAATTTCAGTTTTTCCTTCCTACTTTTTGCTATATTTAACTTGTAAGAAATAATAAAATAAAGGAAGGATGAACATTATGTTTAATGCTTTTTTAAGAGAAAATAAAGTTGCTTCTGTCATTTTAACTGTTATTCGTTTATTTCTTGGTTACTCTTGGTTTAAATCTGGTTTTGGAAAATTGACAGGTGATGGATTTGATGCAAGCGGATTTTTGACAAATGCAATTAAAAACCCTGTTACAGGTCCTGACGGCGCCGTTTACGGCTGGTATACAAGTTTCATAGAAGGCTTTGCGATGCCGAATGTTGGATTATTTAACGTATTAATACCAATAGGAGAATTACTTGTCGGTCTTGGACTGATTCTCGGATGCTTAACAACTGCAGCTGCCTTATTTGGAGTAGTAATGAACTTCTCTTTCCTCCTTGCAGGGACAATTTCTCATAACCCTACAGATATACTAATGGGATTAATGATTATGTTTGCAGGTGCGAATGCAGGATACTATGGACTGGACAGATGGGTGCTGCCATTCTTACGAAAAACTATTCTTAAAGACAATAAGGAAAAACCGTTATCTCCTAACTTAAGAACTTAATTTATAAAAAATCAAAAAGCATGTGCAAACAGCACATGCTTATTCTTTTCGTTATATTATGTAAAGCACTGTTTTTTCCTCTAATAGACTGCGTGAGCAGTCTATTAGTCTTTGGTTCCTACTCCCCATAAACGACAGGGTCAAATCGCGTTTTTCAGCTACAAAGGGACCATCTACGACGACATCAATCAGCTTGCATATCGCTTTGCTGCTTTGGCGACTGATTAGCTCCTCCCATGTGTATCCTGTATAGCACCATATATTTTTCCCTCTTTCCTTCAGTGCTGAGGCAAGTGTAAGCAATTCATCGTGACACTGATAAAAGGGCTCTCCTCCACTAAACGTAATATCATTGAGAGTATTCTTCATCAGAAGATCAAATATTTCCATTGTCTTCAGCTCCTTGCCACCACCCACGTTCCAGCTTTGCGGATTGTGACAGCCTCTGCATTTATGAGGACAGCCAGCGAAAAAAATAGTGCTTCTTAAGCCTGGACCATCCACAATACTGTCTTGAATGATATTTAAAACCCTCATAAGTGCTTCACACGATCCTTCTCTTCTGACCGTTTCGCTGTGTTCCACTTATCCAGCGACCCAACAAGATATCCGGTTATTCTGCGTATCCGTTCAAAGTTTTTCTCGCCGACAGCACTGCAGCTTGGACAGCTGTTATCAATAATTCCTTTGTAACCGCATGAAAGACAGCGATCAACAGGATGATTAATACTGCCATACCCGATGCCTGCTTCCTTCATTGCCCGAACAATTTGCTCCATCGCCGCATGGTTTTTGCTTGCATCTCCATTCAGTTCTAAATATGTTATATGTCCTCCATTAGTCAGCTGGTGAAAGGGTGCTTCTTTATTGATTTTTTCAAGGGCGCTGATTTTGTAATAAACTGGTATATGAAAGCTGTTTGTAAAGTAAGGGCGATCTGTCACTCCCTTTATCATACCGAATTTCCTTCTTGCTTCCCTTTGTGCCTTGCCTGCAAGAGATTCAGCTGGCGTTGCCAAAAGGGAGTAGTTTAACTTTTTTTCTATTGTCGCTTCATCTGTCCTTTTTCGGATATGATTGATGATTTGTAATCCAAGCTTATAGGAATCCTCCTGTTCGCCATGATGAAAGCCTGTTAGGGCAACAAGCGCTTCAGCAAGACCTACGAACCCAAGCGACAATGTTCCCTGCTTCCAAATTTCCTCAAGTGTATCTTCAGGGTTAAGCGACTCACCATTTGTCCATACACCTTGTGTAAACAGAAATTTAAAGGTTGCCGCCTTTTTCATTCCTTGAAATTGATACCGCTCATATAATTGCTCAATAGCAATATGTATATATGTGTCTAAGCGCTTAAAAAAATCCTCCGTTGAGTCAGATTCCAATGCAAGGAGGGGAAGATTAAGGCTTGTGAAGGAAAGGTTTCCCCTGCCAATGCAGCCAGAATCTCCGTGGATATTTCCCAGCACTCTCGTTCTGCAGCCCATTGTTGCTGCTTCTGACTCTTTTGTGCCATTATAATATTCTTTGTTAAAAGGAGCATCGAGAAAAAGAAAATTAGGAAATAGCCTTGTACTTGTCGTTTCAATAGCAAGCTGGAAAAGGTCATAGCTTACATCTTCTTTGTTGTAATTGATGCCCTCCTTCACTTTAAAAACAATAATCGGAAATATCGGAGTCTCCCCTTTACCTAGACCTGCCTTCACAGCAAGCAGCAGGCTTTTAACGAGAAGTCTTCCTTCAACAGATATATCTGTGCCCAAATTTATCGATACAAACGGTGTCTGCCCTCCGCCTCTTGAATGCATGCTGTTGCATTCATGAACAAATGCTTCACACGCTTGGTATGTTTCTTCCTCTGTCCATCGCCAAGCCACTTCATGTACTTCTTCATCGCTTCCATGAAGTTCAGCTAATTTACTTCTATTACGGTGAAATGACTTTTGGATATATGGAGCCAGGTCATAGTCAAACAGCGGGATTGCTTGTCCTCCATGCTGCTGGTTTTGATTTGCTTGCAGGATAATGGATGTCAATGCCAAAGCACTCGTTATGCTCTTCGGTTCCCGCATAAAACCATGCCCTGTATTGAAGCCCCCCTCCAATATCTTTCCTAATGGAATTTGACAACAGGTTGCAGTCCCAGATGAATAAAAATCAAGATCATGAATATGAATATGCCCACTTAAGTACGCACTTTTTGCTTGTTCTGACAGCAGCCTTTCTATAGTAAAATGCTTTGTTGCGGCAGACGCAAAATGCATCATATGACTCATTGGCGCCATTCCATCCATATTGGCATTCTCCTGAATCAGGTCTACCCCTTCACCCTTTGATATATCAGCAAACTCCTTCATTAACTCTTCATATGTGCCCATTATTTCCTCTCCCTTAAGTGAATTCTTTTCCCATTATAAATGAATTCATTTAAAAAATATCTATATGTAGTATACAATTCACAAAACGTACACAATATCTAGTTGTGAAGCTTATTCAAAAAAATCAACAGATCTCCTCAAAAACCGCTTTTTTATGCTAAACTAAAACGGAATGAATAAAAAAATAAGGAGCATGCCTTTATGTCAAAAGGGACAATTAAAGAAATTTTATTCTACAGCAATGCATTACAAGAAGAGATAAAACTGCTTGTTTATTTGCCTCCAGACTATTCTGCTTTATATAAGTATCATCTATTAATCGCCCAGGACGGAAAGGATTATTTTCAACTGGGGCGGATTGGTAGGATTGCAGATGAGCTGCATTCAAATCATCAAATTCAAGGAACGATAATTGTCGGAATACCTTATAAAGACATCGCTGACAGAAGGGCTAAATACCATCCGGACGGAGAACAAGCGCAAAGCTATATCCGTTTCCTTGCACATGAGCTTACTCCATTTTTGGACAACGAATTTCCGACATACCAAATGGGACTTGGACGAGGACTTATCGGTGATTCATTAGGTGCGACTGTATCCCTTATGACTGCATTAAAGTACCCGCATACATTCGGCAAGGTAATGCTGCAGTCTCCATATGTAAATAAAGAAGTACTGACAGCTGTTGATGCTTTTCAGTCCTTTCATCTTCTTGAAATATTTCATATAATCGGAAAACAAGAAACGGCTGTCAAAACCTCGAGCAATACAATAGAGGATTTCCTTGAACCTAATCGGGATTTGGCTAACCTGCTCCATAAATCGAATGCTGATTACTATTACGAGGAATTTGATGGAAATCATACATGGAAATTCTGGCAGCCATACTTGAAGAATATTTTAATGCAAATGTATCCAAGCTAAATTAGCAACATTTTATATATGAAAATAATGAAAAAACAGATATTTTTGAACATCATTTTATAAATTTGTTATAATATCTTACAGATACTGCAAAACTGCAAGTAGGGCTAAAAATGCCTGCCTTTAGAAGAACATTACTTGAAAAGACGAAATGGGGGTTTCAACCATGAAATATGGCATCGCTATTTTTCCAGGAAAAGAGCTGCAAGATTTAGCTAATTCTTACCGTAAGCGCTACGATCCCAAATACGCTCTAATACCGCCACATATAACACTAGTAGGCGAATTTAATGCAGATAATGATGAGATTAAAACAATCAGCGACAAATTGCAGAAAGTGGCGAGCCATTACCATTCTATTGCCATTAAAGTTTTGAAAATCAGCACATTTCAGCCTGTCAATAATGTCATTTACCTTAAAATTGAACAAAACTCAAATTTAGAAGATCTACATACGGAAATTATTAATACAATTGGTGTTACACATGAGCACCCATTTATTCCGCATGTCACACTTGGTCAGCAGCTTTCTAATGATGAACATTTAGATTTATACAGCAGCTTAAGAATGCGGACATTCAGCCATGAAGAAACAGCAGATCGGTTTCATCTATTGTATGAACTGGAAAATGGATCATGGACTGTATTTGAAACATTTCGTCTTGGAAAAGACGAATAAGTGCTTTAAGCAGGCTTATGCAACTTTAAAGGAGGACGTCCCTATGGACATCCTCCTTTGTTTATTTTCCTATTTTCTTGTCTAGAATAACGGATGAGAAAGGATGATAATACATATGGATTTTTTCCACATCGGATCTGAGCTTGTTTTTGGATTTATCGCACTTCTCCTTTTTACTAAAATATTGGGAAAAACCGTTATCACCCAAGTAACAACATTTGATTTTGTTTGTGTGCTCGTCATTGGAGAATTAGTAGGTAATGCGATGTATGATCACAATACTGGTATTAAGGAAATATTGTATGCGGTGATTATTTGGGGTTCGCTGATTTTCCTGACGGAATTTTTAACACAGAAATTTCGCCGCTCTCGCAGTTTGCTTGAAGGAAAACCATCCATTATTATTCAAAAAGGTAAAATTGATTATGAACAGCTGAAAAAAAATCACCTAGATCTTAATCAGCTTCAGCATCTGCTTCGGACAAAAGACATCTTTTCCATTAAAGAGTGTCATTATGCTATATTGGAAACAGATGGGACAATCAATACGATAAAAAAACAGGCATACACTGCCCCTGTACGCAATGAGCTTCAACTCCCAAGCGAAGACAGCGCCATGCCTATCAGTCTTATCTTAGATGGCGAAATTATTGAAGAAAACTTGACTGCAGTTGGCTGGGATAAGAAGAAGCTCCTCTTAGAATTATCCGAACTAGGCATTCATTCCCAGAAAACAGTTTTGTATGCAGAATGGCATGAGAATGCCCCATTATATGTCCAAAACTTTTAAGATTAGACAAGCTCGTTGAAGTTCTGTCCCTTTCCTGTCAATTCGGCAAAGAGCTTGTCTGCCCCTTCTCTCTCCCGCTTAGAAAATTCCTGCTTGTTACTTGCGGCTAAGAACTGTCTTTCATTCTCATATGTAGTGGAAACAGCGGCAGGAGCATTTATTTTCTCACTTTTGAATGATTTTTCTTTTAGAGAAAGATCTTGTCTTACATACTGCTCATATTGGTAGTTTGTTAACGGAAGAATATAGCCCATATCGTTTGCCTCCTCAATTTTTTATAACCATACCCATATTTCATCTATGGTAATCTTTTTTCTTCCCTTTAATATGGTCTTTTATTTTGCTATGATAATAAGTACGTTAAAAATTTATATACAAATGAAGTATTGTACGAAATTGAGGTTAATTATGGAAACAGCCTACTATTATGATAGATTAATACATTTATATACTGAGACCCGCAGTGACTGGCAAAAATGGCATGAAGCAGGAAAAAAAGGACTTCTTGCTTGCGCTGTCTGCGGTGAGGCCGTAAAGCTTTATTTAGGCATAAAAGCAAAGCCGCATTTTTACCATGCTTCAAATTTAGAGGCTTGTGTTATGGAAGCTTCTCCAGCTGTCAAGGAGACCGCTGCTACTGCTGAGTACGAAGAAGAAACAAACGGTTTCCGATTGCCTAAGTCACGCTCCATTTCAACAACATCTTCTGTTCCCGAATTAAGCTTCAAAGAACCAAAAATAATTAAAACTACCTGTGACACTGTGACTCTGCATCATACTGACTCGCAAAGAGCAGATTCTTATTTGCATGCACTCTCACGTGGTGGTGTACATCTCGATGATTTCCAAAGCAAAGCAGTTACTACGAATGATAAAGCTGTTTTGGTCGTCGCAGGAGCAGGTAGCGGAAAAACACGTGTGTTAACCGCAAGGACTGCCTATCTTATTCATGAGAAAGAAGTAAATCCTGCTTCCATTATGCTTGTTACCTTTACAAGCAAAGCAGCACTAGAAATGAAGGAACGACTTATGAAATATCCTGACATGACTAAATCTATCATCAGCCGGATTGTTTCTGGGACCTTTCACAGCATACTCTATCAAATACTGCTTTTTCACGAGCCTGACAAATGGAAAAGGACGAATCTTTTGGCAAGCAACTGGCAAAAGGAACTGGCATTAAAAGAAATTGGAACAGAGCTTGGCATTGATATGAAAGATTTCCCATTTGATGCAGCCCTTCAATTAATAGGAGCATGGAAGAATTCCCTCCAGTTTCCGAATGAAATTAAGCCTGCTTCTGACTGGGAAGAAAAAGTCTTGCCGCTATACAAAAAGTATGAAGAAAGAAAACACATAAAAGGCCTATATGATTTTGACGACATGCTTGTTGGCGGATATTACTTTTTCCTTGAAAATCCTATGATACTTGAAACATACCAGAACAGGTTCTCCCATTTTCTGCTGGACGAATTTCAGGATATAAATAAAGTTCAATATGAATGGATTAAATTGATGTCCAAAAAGGCAGAAAGTGTTTATGCCGTTGGTGATGATGATCAGGCTATTTATGCATTTCGAGGCAGTGACCCGAAATACCTGCTTGATTATGAAAAGGATTTTACAAATGCAAAGGTTATTTATTTGCAGAATAACTATCGTTCTACAAATGAAATTGTAGCGGCTGCAAATGAAGTTATAAAGATAAACAAAAATAGGCGTCCTAAAAAAATGGCAGCGACATATTCTGGAGGCAACCCGCTTCTCTTTTACCCTTATGATGAAGAAGAAGAAGCAACAATGATTGTGACAGATATAGTCGAAAAAATCCAAGCTGGAGCAGAGCCAAAGGATTTTGCGATTTTATTTAGGACAAATACAAATAGCAGGGCAATGTTTGAACGACTTTCTTCCTCCAGTCTGCCATTTAGACTAGAGCAGGACTCTGGTTCCTTTTACAGTCGCTTTATTGTTAGGAGTATGCTTGCCTATTTAAAGCTTGCTGTTGATCCAGATGATCAGCATGCAGTCAGCAATTTATTGCCAACATTATTCTTGAAAAAAAGCGTGCTTCAGGATTTGAAGGCTTTAAGCATTTTAGAGGACTGCACGTTGGCTGATGGCTTTGCCAAAATTAAAACAGGCTTTGCCTTCCAAGAGTCCAAATTAAAAAAGATGCCAGCTGCTTTCCAAAAACTAAAATCAGCTTCACCACTTGAGGCGATTGCTTATGTTGAAAAGGAACTCGGCTTTCAGGATTTCATAAAAAAACGGGGTAATGAAGGCAATCAATGGGATAAAGGCTCTGACGATCTCCGTGACTTGAAGGTTGTCGCCAAAAAATTCGGCACGATCGCTGAATTTGTTGCTTATACAGATCATATGATTGCCATGAATACAGAACTAAAAAAGCAATACCAAGATACAAAAAATGCGATTACCTTAACAACCATTCATCGTGCCAAAGGACTTGAATATAAAACTGTCTACATTTTAGGAACGGTCGACGGCTCCATCCCGCATGAATACGCCTTGGAGGCATACCGCAACAGTGATACCCAGCCTTTAGAAGAGGAAAGGCGGTTATTATATGTTTCCATGACAAGATCAATGGAGAAGCTGTATGTATCTATCCCAATGCATTTGCGTGGACGAAAAGCAAAAACCTCCCGTTTCTTAAATGCTGTAAAGCTTGCAGATTTGCCAAAAGATGAGATATAAGGGTAACACTCAGCTTTTAGAGGTTACCCGCCAGCTTACTTTTTATTAATCATTTTAGACAGTGTGTTGAAATCAAGCTGCTTTCCATCCTTAACAATGGATTGAACAATTTTGTCTTCTGTTTCTTTTGGAACTGGTTTTCCAGCAATTTGCGATACTCGACGAATGACGCCTCTTACCGTCTGTTCATCTTTAAAGTTTGCATTTTGCAGAGAATTTGCCAAATCAAAAATGTCCTTCATGTTCACACCTGTTTTTGATTCTATATTCTTAAAGAAGTTATTATTCATAATCATATTTCCTCCTTCTTGAGCTACTTTACATATTATGTAGATTCAATCAAAAGGTGAAAATATCGTGCAAATTAAAATAAAAAAAATCAAAGGATAGGCTTTCCACTAAGAAAGCCTATCCTTCGTTCATTTACTAATTATTAAGCATAGAAGCTAGCGCCAACAATAATCAATAGAATGAAAAGTACAACGATTAAAGCAAATGAAGAACCATAACCGCCGCCGCCGCTATAGCCGCCACCATATCCATATCCGCCGAAACACATACACCTTCACCTCACTTCTCCTTTATTCTTTAATAGCATATGGATTAAAGGATAATGTGTATAGGCAAGCTCCTAGCATTTGACGAATTGTACGATTGACTAATTAACGGTTAAGAAAATCGTTACTTAACCCTTTGGTTTAAATATTAGTGCACCAATAAAACCAAAAACGATGGCTGCAGAGATACCTGAGCTTGTCACTTCAAACATACCTGTTAAAACCCCAATTAATCCATGAGTTTCTGCCTCCTGCATAGCACCATGCACTAAGGCGTTTCCGAAGCTTGTGATAGGGATTGTTGCACCAGCCCCAGCAAAATCTGCAAACGGTTCATATAAGCCTAAGCCATCCAATATAGCTCCTGCGACTACTAAAGTAGTCAATGTATGAGCAGGTGTCAGTCTGGCCACATCAAACATCAGCTGACCAATTACACAAATTAAGCCTCCAATTACAAATGCCCAAAAAAACATTGGTAGCATTATTCCGCCTCCTTCCTCTATATTTCAATTGATACGGCATGAGCAATACATGGGATTGATTCCCCTTGCTGAACCGTCAGTGGAGACAATAACGCTCCTGTTGCGACAACTAATATTCTTTTATAAGTCCCTTTTTTCATTTCATTCAGCAAATGTCCATATAAGACTGTCGCAGAGCACCCAGCCCCACTTCCTCCTGATTGCACTGGCTGATCACTTTTATATACAAGCAATCCGCAGTCTTTGAATTTATTTTCATCCGTATAAATTCCCTTTTCCTTCAGAAGAGCCATCACTGAATCTCTGCCGATTTTGCCTAAATCGCCTGTAACGATTAAATCATAATGAGATGCATCAACACCTAAATCATTGAAATGAGCTTGAATAGTATCTGCTGCTGCTGGCGCCATTGCGCCGCCCATATTAAACGGATCTATTAAGCCCATATCCATTACCTTGCCTATTGTTGCCGCAGTAGTATATGGCGTATTTCTATAAGTTCCATCATTTTCTGTTAGCAGTGCCACCCCAGCTCCTGTGACTGTCCATTGTGCTGTCGGCGGCTTCTGACCGCCATACTCAGTAGGATAGCGAAACTGCTTCTCCACTGCTGCGTTATGGCTTGATGCACCTGTTAAAATATTTTTAGCTCCATTATAGTTAACAATAAAAGACGATAACGCAAGTCCCTCCATTGAAGTGGAACAGGCACCAAACAGACCGAAATATGGTATTTTTAAATCGCGGGCAGCAAAGCTAGAAGGAGTAATTTGGTTAATAAGATCGCCAGCAAGCAGAAATTGAATATCCTCAGCTGTTCGTCCGCTTTTTTGAAGAGCAGTTTGTGCAGCCTCTTCTAAAAGAACCCTATGGGCCTGTTCATAAGATGTTTTGCCCATCCATAAGTCTTCATGTAGAACATCAAAATCCTTCGCCAAATTCCCATTTCCTTCAAATGGTCCACCTGAAACACCTGTAGATTGTATAACAGGCTTGTTTTCAAAAATCCACGATTGCTTCCCTTTTAACAATTACATAACCCCCCTTGCCATCAAAACAATGGTTTTAATCAATGCAACAACAAAAGCAGAAAAAACACCAAAAAGAATGACAGAACCTGCCAATTTAAAAATATTTCCTCCTACTCCTAACACAAACCCCTCTGTACGATGCTCTATAGCTGCAGAAATAATGCTGTTTCCAAAGCCTGAGACCGGCACTGCACTTCCTGCTCCAGCAAATTGACCGAGGCGATCATAAATACCAAAACCAGTCAGCAGCATGGACAGGAATATGATTGTCGCACTTGTTGGGTTTCCCGATGTTTGCTCTGTAAAGTGGAAAAAATAAATATATAAAAAAGAAAACAATTGCCCCAGGGCACAAATAATCCCGCCAACAAAAAAAGCTTTTATGCAATTTTTTACTACTGGCCTCTTTGTTTCAAATTGCTTCTCTAGCTGCTCATACTGTTTTTGCTGTGGTGTCTTTTTTTTCTTCGCCATTATTACCTTCTCCTTATGTTAATTCATTGGTGAGATTAATTATTTCCTCAAGCCGCTTGTCCGCCTGCTTTTCACTATAGTCCTTATCCTTCATCTTATCTCCAAGCCTGATGGACTCTAAAAATATTTTATAATCGCTCGATACAGTGAATGTATGGTCAGGAAACTTATCACTTAATATTTTGTTCAAATCACCTTCAATGCCCTTCATACGAAATCTGGACATATGCTTGACCTTGTAAGCAACAAGAATATCCTTCGAGCCTTTGATAACTGCCACATCGTAAATTGACTTTATGGAGCTCGCTTCATCTTTTACTTGTTCTACTAATATTTGCTCCAGCTGATCGGGATTTTTCGTAATGGTTAATGGAGCAGGATTAACCTTTGTGAATAGAGCCGTCCCGCTTGAAGGTGATGACTCCTCACAACCGGTCAGCACTAAAAGCATGATAATAAATAAACCCAAAAAACGTTTTTTATATGTCATATTCGTCCCTTCCTATGTAAAAGATGTATGTTTTTGCTTTGTTTTATTTTCTTCGTTTCTTTTGGTTTTTATGAAAAAAATTCAAAAATGAATTCACCCAACTTTTGTAAATAAAAAAAGAACGGCTTCGTCCGTTCTTTTCTAAATTATTATTATCCTTTTGATGTAAATACTTTTTTCCCACAGCCACAGCCAGATTTTTTCACCTTTTTTTTACGGGGTATAGCTGTTGTGGCTTCTTCTTTTTTTGTCGTTTTTTTCATCATTTCAAGACCTCCCGTTTGAATTTAGACATCAAAATATGTCTACCATATTGTATGTCAATGGAATTTTGTGTGTGTAAACAACTAGCCTATTAGACGAAGAACGTAAATTAATGGTTATAAACAACTCTCTGTACGACTGCTTCTATAATAGATGCAGCACCAGCAATCGCTAAAATAAGTACAAGCGGTGAACAAATAGCTGGTAGAAAATAATGTAAAAGGACAAGAAAAGCTGCACACCATATTCCTGTACACCAGTAACAGCTGATTAATTCACCAAAAAATCCCCTAACCTTCCCGGACTTCGGAACATAATATATCTCATCAGTTCCCTCTTCACCTTTTTCAATAATTTCATCAAGTACAAACCGCCGAAGGAATTCTGTTATGCGGTCAAACACTAATAATCTTGTCAGGCGAAATGTGGCTAAAACAAGGAGCAGCAGCTCCATCCATTCAATATTCAAATTTAGTCCTCCTTAAATTTTTTTCTTCTTACACCTTAATATGAAAAAATGGATCTTTAAGTGCCTATTAGCCACAGCAGACAGTCTAATTTCAGCTGAACAATTAGGCATGCGCCTAAATTTCAAGAAAAAAGGCGTTTGTCCGTAACCCATAAGGGCCTTCGGCAATATGTTAGTAGTGTAGTATCACAAAGAAAGAAACAAACAAGGAGGAAATCAATTATGGGTTGTGGAAAAAAAGATGATGTTTTAGGTACTTCTAGCTGTGTTTGCGAAGTGGTTCGCGCCATTAAAGATATTCAAGATAGTGCAGAAGATAACTGCGAATGTGAAACAAATTGCTTCTCTGAGCCACTAGGTTCACTTGTTTCCCCAACAAAACGCAGTAAAGCAGATACTCGCGTATTTGTATTAAAAACAGCTGACGGCTCACCTTTCCATGCTTTCTTCAGAGGAGATGACTGTGCATGTGTATCTATCTTCTTCCGCGTAGAAGAAGTTTTCGATAACTGCTGTGCAGTATTGAGAGTGCTTGCGCCAGTTACTAACACTCACTCTGGCAGAGAAACACTTGATATCACAGGACCAAAAGGCGTTGACCTTGGCAAAATCTGTGAAGTGGATGGATTCCGTCGCACAAGCGATTGCATTACAGTCGACTTGAAATGCTTCTGTGCAGTACAATGCATTGCTGACGTTGATTTAGACATCTGTGATTAATATAAGCGAAATCTTTACCCTTCAACCAGTCATTTTATATGGCTGGTTGTTTATTTTATTTATCATTTGCTTTATCCGTATAAAAGTATATAGCCAACTCTTAAGTAGGTGGGAAAATAATAATTGGAATTTTCCACAAAGCCAGCCGCACTACCCAAATTTTACTTTGTGCATGTTCGTTTTTTTATTGATGACGGAATCTGTCTTTCTTTCATATAATTTTTTAAACCTTAAACCAAAAGAACTTCTCCAGACGAAAGTTATATACAAGCAAAAAAAAAGACGCACTTTTAACAGTGCGTCTTTTTATTCGAGCGATGTTTACATACCGACCATTTTAACCTCGATAATTTTCTTTGTGAAAAGTGAGATTTCCTCGCCATCCATTAATTTCACTGTAACTGTCTTGTCAGCTTTACCTATTATAAATCCTCTGAATTGCTGGCCGTCTGCTACTGTCACAATACACGCAACTGGAGGCAGCTGTTTAGGAAAGTTAAAAAGATAAATCAGCTTTTCTTCTACGTCCATGTCTCTAAAGCTTTTAAGCTTGCGGAATGCTGGTTGGCGTACTGGAGTTTCTTGTTGTTCCGCCTGCTCGACATGATACTCATGTATTTGATCCCGAACAGCTGCTGGCGTTTCAATCATGCCGATTGCACTATCTTTTTCGGATATCTTTTCTTTTTTACTTTCAAGCATTGCTGTTCTTTCCATTTCCTCTCGTTGCTTTTGCTTTACTCTTTGTGCTTTTTTTGCTGAAAATGTAGTTTGCATGTTTTCTTTAACGATAGGTTTGTGCTGAAACAAGAGAGGTGATTCTTTTCTTGCCGTTTTCTTCCTCATACTGTCACCTCCTACTACATATAGGAACAAGAGTCACATAAGGTTCCGCTTGCCTACTTCACCCTAATGTATGCTGGGGCATGCATTAATGTTAATCACTATGCATTTGCTGATTGTCATTCTTTAAAAGATATTCTTATGACTGGAATACTATTCAAACAGAAATAAAGCACTGACCTATGCGGCCAGTGCTTTTGTGTTATTATGAAATAATATGGAATCCTGAATCAACGTGGATGTTTTCGCCTGTTATTCCTCTTGCCATATCGCTGAATAAGAATACAGCTGTATCCCCCACTTCTTCAGGAGTTGTCGTTCTTCTTAGCGGTGAACGGTCTTCAATCTCCTTCAGGATGGAGTTAAAGTCACTGATTCCTTTTGCAGACAGGGTACGGATCGGTCCTGCTGAAATCGAATTAACACGAATTCCTTCTTTTCCTAAATCAGATGCTAAGTAACGAACACTTGCATCAAGAGAAGCCTTTGCCACACCCATTACATTGTAATTTCTGATGGCACGTTCGCCGCCCAAATATGTCAGAGTAACAATGCTTCCGCCTTCTGTCATTAACCCTTTCGCTTCTTTAGCAACAGCAGTCAATGAATAAGAGCTGATGTTATGAGCAAGCATGAATCCTTCTCTTGTCGTATTCATGTAGTCTCCTTGAAGCTCTTCCTTGTTTGCAAAAGCGATGCAGTGGGCAATTCCATGAATTGTTCCAACATCGTTCTTAATTGTTTGGAAGCATTTTGCAATGTCTTCGTCATTTGTTACATCACATGGCAAGACGATGCTGTCAGATGTATCAAGTGTAGCCACAAGGTCACGTACACTTTTCTCCAATCTTTCTCCTGCATATGTGAACACTAAACGTGCACCTGCTTTATGAAGGGATGTCGCAATGCCCCATGCAATGCTTCTTTTGTTAGCTACACCCATAACGACATAGGTTTTGCCTTTTAATGAAAAGCTCATATTTTATCCTCCTAATATATATTACAAGTTATTAGTACCTAGTACTAATTTTACTATACTATTACCAAAAAGAAAAGTACTGTACAGTAGTCATTTGGTTTATTTTCCAATGAAGTATTTCTATATTCGTTCTAAATTCCTCTTCAGTTCCCTTACATATTCCTCTGATCCCGTTACGATTAAATGATCATGTAGCTGAAGTTCCGTATCTCCATGCGGTATAACTGAATCTGCTCCCCTGAAAATACGCACAAAAATTACATCTCCTGTAAAAGGGAATTTTCTTAATGACATTCCTTCAAACCCTTTATTCTTAATCGTAATTTCATGTAAAGAAGTCTCTTTATTTCCTAACAATGCAAGAATGCTTGGTGATTGTATCATTGCCTTAAGCAAAGCTTTTGTTGATGTAAATGATGAAAATACTTCAATCCCTTCACTTTGCAGATAGGCTTCCTTATCAATGTCTTCCATTCTGCATATAACCCTATCAATCCCAGCTTGCTTTAAAAGAATGCTCATTCTTTCATTTTCACTGCTGTCTCCTGTAGAAACAACTACAATATCTGATGACACTATGTTCGTATTCATTATCACTTCTTCGGTATAATTATCCAGCTCTGTTATTTCAAATAATGAATCAGCAATTTGTAAATCAAGCTTTTCTTGTTTTTTATGATAAAACTTCACCTTGTAATAAGGTGCATTTAATTCTTGATACAGCTGCATGGTTATCTGATTCACACCAATGATTGAAATATTTACTGCCTTTTCCCCTGCTGTTTCCTTCGGGAAAAGCTTTTTGAAAACGATTGGTGTAATAATACATGAAATTATTGCGACAAGAATAAATATCCCGCTCATTTGGGGGGTAATAATATTCATTCTTTCTCCGATTGTTGCTGCTGCAATTACTAGAGATAATGTTGAAGTCAATAAAAATCCTGATGACACTACAGTGCTGTTGTCATACCACTTCTTTAAATAAAAGACTGGCACCATCTTGCTTGCTAATAACGCCAGCAATAAAAGCGGTATAAATAAAAGGAGCATTGGATCTGTAAAAAGTGACCATAAATCCATCTTTACGCCAATCATAACGAAAAATATTGGAATTAAAAATCCATAGCCAAACGAATCCAGTTGATGCACAAGCTCTTCATTTGGCGACAACAGCGACACTAGAACTCCTGCCAAAAAAGCCCCAAGAATATTTTCCGCACCGACTGTTTCAGACAATGCTACTAAGAAAATAATTAACGCAAATACAGCCCTTGTGCCTATCTGAACTGTTCCTTTTGACATAGAATCTGCCGTATTTTTGTTTTTGAAGCGTCTGCCTGCAAAATATAAAAGCACTCCTGCTGCAAAAAGAATTAGTAAAAGCCATGTGTTACCGCCGCTTTCATGAATGGAGGCAAATACTGCGAGCAAGATCATTGTTGCAAGATCAGCGATAACCGCAACAAGCAGGATTATTTGCCCTATTGCTGTTTTCATGATATTTGCTTCTTTTAAAGTTGGTACAACCACCCCAAGAGAAATAGTAGAGATGATAATAGTCATTAAGAAAATACTATCAACAAAGCCTGCGAGCACAAATAAACAGCTCAAAATAAGCGATAAAGCAAAAATAGCCACAAAGATAATGATAGACGTTGAAAACGGCTTTGGCTCAAGCTTGCCATTCGACAATGTCTCTCTTTTTTTCTTGCTTGAAAAAGATTTAAAGTCTATCTCCAGTCCACTTAAAAACATGAGAAAAATAAAACCTAAAGTAGATAATGTCTCAAGCCAAGTATCCTGCTCTACAAGATTAAACCCGCTCTTTCCAATAATTAACCCCATAATAATTTCTGCAACCACGACAGGAATAACATTTAACTTAAGGCGGTGCAAAATAATCGGTGTCAGCAATGCCACGATAATGACGATCATTAAGGACATTACGGATGCGCCGTGTTCCATTCCCTTTTCCTCCTTGAAAATACTGTTCTTTATCATGTAAAACTTAACTAGTTAAAAAGCCCATAAACAATGTTGCCATTCCAAAATAAATCAAAATGCTAATAATATCATTTAATGTAGTGATAAACGGACCTGAGGCAACAGCAGGATCAATTTTTAGTTTATTCATTACTATCGGGATTATAGAACCAGCAATCGTCGCAACGATGAGTGTCCCTAATATTGATGCTCCTACCAATAATCCTAAGTAAATATTACCTTTCCAAAAATAAATAACAAAGGTTACAAGAATTCCACAGACTCCGCCTGTAATTAAACCTGTGCCTGCTTCACGGATTATCAGCTTGAGCTTGCTCTCCTTCTCCAAGTCACCTGTCGCAATTCCTCGCACAGCTACAGCTAATGCCTGTGTTCCTGTGTTTCCTGCCATCCCTGCAATAAGGGGAATAAAAACTGCCAGGATGGAAACCTTACTCAATGTTTCTTCAAATCTGCCAATCAAGCTTGCTGTGAACATGCCTAAGAATAATAAAATAATCAGCCATGGCAATCTTTTTTTGGCAGCAGAAATAGGATGCTGGTCGACATAGTCCATATTTGAAACTGCTGCAAACTTAGAATAATCATCTGAAGCCTCTTCCTCTAGTACATCCACAATATCATCGATTGTGATGATACCGAGCAGCCGCTCTTGAAAGTCCACCACAGGCAATGCAAGAAAATCGTAGTCCCGCATTTTCCTTGCAGCATCCTCCCTCGTTTGACTAACAGAAACAGAATAAACACTGTCATTCATGATGTCAGCAATAAGTGTATTATCGTCACTTATTATTAGATTCCTTAAGGAAACAACACCAACAAGAGATTTCAGCTCATCAACCACATAAATATAATAAATCGTTTCTGCATTAGGAGCTTCCATCTTCAGCAAACTCATTGCTGATGATACCGTCATATGCGAATACAGGCTGACATACTCTAATGTCATAATACTCCCGGCAGTATCTTCCTCATAATCCATCAATGCCTTCACATTGCTTGCTGCTTCAACCGACATAAGTGCAATATAGCTGATTGCCTGTTCCTTATTAAGAGCATTTAAGATATCAGCTGCATCATCTGCCGACATATGTGTAAAAATGTCGGCCACATAGGAAGGCAAAAGTCTGGCAAACAGCTCCTGATAATCACGATCCTCCATTTCTAAATGCTCAAACAGCTCCGCAATTTCTTCCGGTGCTAAAAAATGAAAGACAAGCTCCTGCTCTTCCTTCTCCAATTCCTTAAAAAATGAAGCTTGATCATACGGATGCAGATCTAAAAACGCTTCTCTGAACTTCGTTAAGTTTGCATTTTGTAAAGAATGGAGCAATACTTTTTGTTTTTCTTCATAGATGCTCATTATCTCTTTCAATAATATCCTCCTTTCAAAAGGTTCCTTTATACTAACAAACCAAGTATGATTTGTCGTCCGTCTCGCTAATTTCACACAGAATTTTTTTTGTTTACAAAAAATAAGAAATGAAAATAAGAGAGGCTATTATATATTCCCCATTTATCAGTAAGTAAAACTTTCATGTTACCTCATAATATTCAGTTTCCTACAAAAGCTAATGAATATGACAAGTAGGACTTAATATGGTTGGAGGAAGAATATGAAGCTGGATATTATCGGAGACATTCATGGTTGCTTTGAAGAACTTCAAGCATTAACAACAAAGCTTGGATATAGCTGGGATTCAGGCTATCCTGTTCATCCAGAGGAAAGGAAGCTTGCTTTTGTCGGTGATTTAACAGACCGCGGCCCGTTTTCCCTTGGTGTAGTGGATGTTGTATGCACACTTATTGAAAAAAAATTAGGTTATTATGTGCCTGGAAATCACTGTAACAAACTCTATCGCTATTTCTTAGGGCGAAAAGTTCAAATTACACATGGACTGGAAACAACGGTAGCAGAACTGAAGCAATTGAAAAAAAAGGATAGGGAGATTATTAAAAACAGATTCATGAAACTATATGATACCTCACCTTTATACCAAGTTCTCGATGACGGAAAGCTTATCATTGCACATGCTGGGATTAAGGAAGAGTATATTGGCAAGCATTCGGACAAGGTGAAAACATTTGTCCTATATGGCGATATTACAGGGGAAACGCATCCTGACGGTTCACCTGTCCGCAAGGATTGGGCAAAGTCTTATTCAGGAGATGCTGTGATTGTGTACGGACATACGCCCGTAAAAGAGGTTCGTAAAGTTAATAATACGTTTAATATTGATACAGGGGCAGTATTCGGGGGACAGCTTTCTGCGTTAAGCTATCCAGAATGGACGGTGCAATCCGTTCCTACTTCCATGCCTTTTGTTGCAGAGAAGTTTCGTTCATTTGAATAGTAAAATAAAAGAGACCAAGGCCTGAAACCTTGGTCTCCTTTTTCACACAATAAGCTTTTTCATATCTTCAGGAAGGTCAATGGAAAACTCGATATCACGGCCAGAGATCGGGTGGATAAATGCTAATCGCGAACAGTGGAGTGCTTGCCTCCCCATTTCGCTTCGTGCCCCGCCATATAAATCATCGCCGACAAGCGGATGTCCGATATAAGAAAGATGAACACGGATTTGATGTGTTCTGCCCGTTTCTAAGGAGAGCCTGACTGCGGCAAATGCTTTATATTGACTTAAGACATGATAGTGAGTTATAGCCGTCTGTCCGTCCTCTCTCACTTCCCTTGTAATGATACTGTCTCCACATCTGCCAATCGGAGCATCGATTGTACCTTGCATTTCGGTAAATACGCCTTCAGCAAAGGCCGTATAATTTCGTTTCACTAAACCGCCCTTTTGCTGTTCACTCAAAAGGTGATGTATATGGCGATGCTTTGCAATGAGGACAATGCCTGATGTATCCCTGTCCAGCCTTGTCACAATATGTGTCGTTGCAGCTATTTTTCTTTTCGTATAATAGCCGAAAATTGCATTTGCAAGGCTGCCTGCAGGATGCTCTCTTGAAGGAATTGTGTTCATGCCGCTCGGCTTAACCACAATAAGAAGAAAATCATCCTCATATATAATTTCAAGCGGTATTTCTTCTGGAACTAAGCCGGCACTTGGCTTTTCGACAGGGAAAGATATGGAAATTCGATCGCCCTTTTTCACTTTATAGCGGACATTCTGCTCTAACTCATTGACGGTTATCTTACCACCTTTGAATTTAATATCTGTGAGCGCTGATTTTGAAATTGATTTCTCTTTTAAGAATTCCTTCAGCAGCACTTCCCTGTCTTCTTCCATAATCCAGTCTAACTTAAATGTCACGCACCTTGCACTCCTATTTCCTTTTTATCATTCCGAAATGAAAGAATCATGAACCCTTTTCCAAAATGGAAATGATCTGTATCTTGCAAATCTTATTTTCTCTTCGGCAACCCGATAATGAATCGATTTTACTTTCTTATGAAGCAGTGTCAAATGATCAATGGAAATACGGAAATCAGGCTCATTGACAGGACGCAGCACACATGTATGATGCTCAGGGATAATAAGCGGAGAGCCTACTGTCCGAAAGACGCGATTGTTTATTGAGGCCATTTCTGCCAATTGTATCGCTCTTATGGATGGATGAAGCAGTGCTCCACCTAAAGCTTTATTATAGGCTGTGCTTCCTGACGGTGTTGAAACACATAATCCATCGCCTCTAAAGCGCTCAAAATGTTCACCTCTTATTTCCACATCCATCACAAACGTGCCATCAATACTTTTTACAGTTGACTCATTAAGAGCAAGATATCTCGTTTCCTTCTCCTCGTCCTGATATTGAACGGTCACTTCTAGCAGCGGATATTCGACAACACTGTATGGCGTTTTTGCTATTGCTATAACTAGCTTTTCAATTTCATCTGGAGTCCAGTCGGCATAAAAGCCAAGATGACCTGTATGAACACCAACAAAAGCCGTTTTATCCAAGCGGCTGCTGTAGCGGTGAAACGCATATAATAAAGTTCCATCTCCACCGACTGAGATGACGATATCCGGCTCTTCTTCCTCATACTCCATCTCAAAATCAAGCAAGTATTGTTTTAATAGCTGTACCAAGTTATCCGATTTTGAATCACCTTTTGAGGTTACGGCAAATTTCATTTTTTATAGCTCCTCTTTGAAATGATGGAAAATCATTTTTTCCTGTCCTTCTTCTCCTTTTTTCGATTGAAAAAAGCTTGTGCTTCCTGAATTTCTCCACGAATCAGCGACATTTCCTTATCGAGGCGGAAGGCAGCTTCAGCTGCTCCCTGCAATCTCATTTGGATATCCTTTGGAAATTGCCCTTTATATTTATAGTTAAGTGAATGTTCAATCGTTGCCCAGAAGTTCATGGCAAGCGTACGAATCTGTATTTCCATTAAGATCTTCTTCTCACCATTAATCGTTTGAACTGGATAAATTATTACAACATGATAGGAGCGGTAGCCGCTTTCTTTTCTGTGGAGGATATAGTCTCTTTCCTCGACAATTTCAAAGTCATTACGCTGTCTTAGTAATTCTACTACTCTTATAATATCGTCAACAAACGGACACATCATACGCAGACCAGCGATGTCCTGCATCTCTGTTCCTAACTTGTCTAAAGGTATCCCCTTTTCATTTGCCTTATCAAGAATGCTCGCTATCGGCTTCACTCTTCCTGTGACAAATTCAATCGGTGAATGCTCCTCCTCATCATGCTCAAACTGGCGTCTCATGCCCTTTAGCTTCACTTTTAATTCATCTACTGCTTGTTTATAAGGGGCTAAAAATTGATCCCACTGCATGTATAACACCCCATTTTCATAGGTTTCCTTCATTTATGTAAGTATATTACTATTTAGAAAATACGGACGTAACAGCCTGTTCCATTTCTTCCCCGTAATTGCCGTTACCCTCAATATTATCAATTAAGTATTCCATTTCTTCTTTCCAATCAATCAACTCAAGATTGTCTTGGCCATTTGACAAATAAAGTTTAAGATTTGCTGCTAAGCCTTTTTTTATGCTCAGCCAAATATCCTTATGAAGAACAATATAAACATACTCGTCTTCTTTTTCTGCTATATATATAAATGCGAAAGAATCAGAATCAACCAGAATTTGACCCTTAGGTGTCAGCTGGCTAACTGGGTAACTTTCGTCTACTTCCAAGATAATTTTTGTATCTGCTATTTCTGCATTTAGTACTTGTAGTTTTTCTGTCATTTCTTCACCCTCCAACTATGCACTATTTTACCACATTGCTTAAATTTATCCTAAATATTGCGGTCAGAAACAAACAAAGAGATAATAACTACTAGAAGATAATTAATGAAGTACGGGAAAAATGCCGTGAAAGGAAATTAGATGATGGAGAAAAATATCGAAATTGAATTTAAAAACATACTCACAAAAGCGGAATACATTGAGCTACTTAACCATTTCCAAGTGAAGGAAACCGAATTGTTTAAGCAAGAGAACCATTATTTTGATACAAAGAACTTCGAACTTAAAGAGCGCAGCTCTGCACTTCGCATCCGCAAAAAGCAATCTGGTTATGAACTGACATTAAAACAGCCTTGTGATGATGGCTTGCTTGAAACGAATAAGCAGCTAACTGCAGAGGCTGGAGAGGAAATGATTCAAACTGGTAAAATAAATGACCCGCAGTTTGCATCCATTTTAGAAGAAATGGGAATTGCTCCTGAGAGCATTGTCTATTTCGGTTCACTAAGCACAATACGTGCAGAAAAGGAAACTGGAAATGGTTTACTAGTTTTTGACCACAGTTTTTATTTAAATATCGAAGATTATGAGTTAGAATATGAAGTAAGCGACAGAAAAGAAGGACAAGTCTATTTCCAAGAGCTTCTTCATTCTTTTCAGATTCCAATAAGAGAGACGAAAAATAAAGTAAGAAGATTTTATGAACAAAAATATAGGAACGATATAAATTCATAATAAAGTTTACCAGCATATGGAGGAACTACATGAAAATAGATCAATTAAAAGCTTTGTTTGAACTGCAGGCAATGCAAAGTATGACAACTGGAACATCTAACAGTTCCTCTTCTTCAACAAATCTATTTCAAGAGCTGCTCGGCAGTTTCACATCAAGCGGGACAGGAATTGCAGATAGTATTATTCAGAATACGCTCGGAAGTAATTCTGGAGTAAGCACAATCAATAGTGCAAACCCTTTGCAAACAAGTACAAGCAGCTCCTTGCTGCCAATTAGTCTGACTAAATTAGCGAAAACTGACTCGAGCTCCACAAGTGACTTTGATGACATTATTAAACAAGCTGCTGCTAAATACGGCGTTCCGGAAAAGCTGATTAGCTCTGTCATTAAGGTGGAATCGAACTTCAATCCAAACGCAACAAGCTATGTAGGTGCATCAGGTCTTATGCAATTGATGCCTTCCACTGCAAGAGGCTTAGGAGTAGATAATGTTTTTGATCCAGCACAAAACATTATGGGTGGTACGAAATACTTAAAGCAAATGCTTACGAAGTATGACGGTAACGTCAGCCTCGCATTGGCTGCCTATAATGCAGGTCCTGGAAATGTAAACAAATACGGAGGAATACCTCCTTTTAAAGAAACACAAAACTATGTTGCGAAAGTAACACAGCACTATACAGCATAATATCACTCGGCAGGTCCTGCAATACAGGCCTGCTTTCCTTGGCTCTATATCCGGTGTTTTTGACAGTGGGTATTTTTTATTGAAAAAATTTGTTCAAAATAAATTAAGGCATAAACTATGACAGTTGATAATAAAGTTTTACAAGCTATTTATTTGTACAATGAAAAAACCATTGGTAAAATAGCAATAGAATGATTTTTATATTAAATTTTCTTATCATCCAAAAAAGGAGTTTTAATTATGGTCAATAAAATGCCTACTCCATATGATGTTATTGGGGAAAAAACGCTTAGCCATCTTGTTGATGCTTTTTATGAGCGTGTTGGCAATCACCCCGAATTAGCTCCTATATTTCCAGATGACCTAACTGAAACTGCAAGAAAGCAAAAACAGTTTCTTACACAATATTTAGGAGGGCCATCTATATATACAGAAGAGCATGGCCATCCAATGCTTAGGGCAAGGCATCTGCCTTTTCCTATTACAGAAAGGCGTGCAAAAGCATGGCTTTCCTGCATGAGTGAAGCAATGGATGAAGTGGAGCTAGATGACTCCATTCGTGAAGGACTTTTTTCAAGACTTGCTTTGACCGCAAAACACATGATCAATTCGGAGGAAAACTGAGAATAAAAGGTGATTAAACATGACTGAAAAAGATTTGTCTACATCCAACCCGATAACAGCCGAAGACAATTGCCCTGATAGCAAACCCCTTGAAATATACATGTTTGTCGATCCCTTATGTCCTGAGTGTTGGGCTTTAGAACCAATCATCAAAAAGCTCCAGATCGAATATGGCCAGTATTTTTCCTTAAAGCATGTTTTAAGCGGCAGATTAGCAACATTAAACATGAATAAAAAAACGAAGTACGAAAATATTGCCGAGCTTTGGGAAAAAACTGCTAGCAGAACTGGCATGTCATGCGATGGATCTCTTTGGTACGAAAATCCAATTGTTTCACCGTATTTAGCTTCCATTGCTTTAAAGGCAGCAGAATTACAAGGACGTAAATGCGGCATACGTTTTTTAAGAAAACTGCAAGAAATGCTTTTTCTCGAGAAACAGAATATTGCAACATTTGATGTGCTAAAAACCTGTGCTGCAAGTGTCGGTCTCGATGTGGTCGAATTTGTCGCAGACATTCATTCAGCAAGTGCAGCTAAAGCCTTCCAATGTGATATGAAAATCACTTCCGAGATGGAAGTGTCGGAAATTCCGACATTGGTTTTCTTTAATGAAAACATAGAAGAAGAAGGAATTAAAGTTACCGGCTACTATCCTTATGAAGTATACGTCCAAATCATTGAAGAAATGTTGCAAATTGTTCCAGAAAAGGCAGATCCACCTCCATTGGAGTCTTTCTTAAAATGCTTTAACCTTGTGGCATCAAAAGAGCTTTCCGTCGTTTATAATAAGTCAATACAAGAGATGGAAAGGGAAATGAAGAAGCTGCAGCTTAAACAGCTTGTTGAACAAATTCCTGCAAAGTATGGAATGTTTTGGAAGTATATTGGCTAGAAGTTAAAAATAAAAAAAATGACATAAAAAAAGGGCTTGCTGTCTCAAGGCAAGGCCTTTTTTTATTAACAAAGGGGATGGGAGAAATTTTCACGGTCAAACAAAGGGGTATAAGTTTGTTTGTGATTAATTTCACAACACAATAATAACATATTATTAATACTACTATCAAGAAGTTTGTACATAAGTTCACAAAATAGACAAACTTTCATAACTTACTGTTCGTGCACATACATTATGGACAGGAACGCTTTTACAGAAAGGAGATAAATACCATGAAGGCAATTATACCTATCTCACTGCTTCTTTGTATTCTGGTTGCTTTCTTTTTGAATATCCTTGGGCTTATGCGTATCTTTCCTATATATATAAGCTCTCCGCTTCTTTTTCTTGCGCTATTCCTCTTTTTATCCTTTTTGAACAACCGAAAGAAGTTTAAAGGTTTCCATTAGTATTATCACAGAAAATAACCCGTAAATGTTAGAATGGTTGCTAACATTTACGGGGCAGCTCAATATTGTCGCAGGTTTTTTTATTAGGAAAGCAAGCTTTCCATTTCATTCAGCTTTTGTTCAAATACTTTGCATGCTTCTCTAATTGGATCCTTGCTTGTCATGTCTACTCCAGCTTTTTTCAATACTTCGATTGGATAGTCAGAGCTTCCTGCTTTCAGGAAGTCCAAATAGCGGTCAACAGCTGGCTTCCCTTCTTCAAGAATTTGACTGCTTAAAGCTGTTGCTGCACTAAAGCCTGTAGCGTATTGATATACATAATAATCATAATAAAAATGAGGAATTCTTGACCACTCTAAACCTATTTCCTCATCAATAATGATGTCTTCCTCTCCAAAATACTTTTGGTTTAGCTTATAGTATTCAGCTGTAAATAAATCAGCAGTCAGCGCTTCATTGTTTTGCGCCTTTTCATGAATAAGGTGTTCGAATTCTGCGAACATTGTTTGGCGGAAAACAGTGCCTCTAAAGCCCTCTAAGTAATGGTTCAATAAATATAGACGCTTCTGTTCATCTGTAATGCTTTTTAACATATAGTCGTTCAGCAATGCCTCATTACATGTAGATGCAACCTCGGCGACAAATATCGAATAATCTCCATAAGCGTATGGCTGTGATTTTCGTGTGTAATAACTGTGTACAGAATGCCCAAACTCATGTGCTAATGTAAACAAATTATTCACATTATCCTGCCAATTCATTAATATATATGGATTTGTTCCATATGCTCCAGATGAATATGCACCGCTTCGTTTTCCTTTATTCTCGTGAACATCCACCCAGCGATTTTCAAAGCCTTCCTTCAAAATGGACGAATACTCTTCTCCTAGTGGAGCAAGCCCTTTAAGAATTAGGTCCTTCGCCTCTTCATAACTGATTTCCATTTTTACATCCTTAACAAGAGGAGTATATAAATCGTACATATGAAGCTTTTCAAGGCCTAGGACTTTTTTGCGCAGCTTTACATAGCGGTGCAGCAATGGTAAATACTCGTTGACTGTTTCCACGAGGTTTTCATATACCTGCTCTGGAATATTATTTGCAGCTAGGGCAGCATGGCGCGCTGATTTATAGTTACGTACTTTTGCATTAAAAGTATGATTCTTTACTGTACCAGATAAAGTTGAAGAGAACGTGTTCTTAAATTTCCCATACGTATCATACACTGCTTTAAACGCATCATGACGTACTCGTTGGTCAGCACTTTCTAAAAAGCGGGAATAGCGGCCATGCGTTACCTCCACTTCCTCCCCATTCTCATCTTTAATGCTTGGGAATTCAATATCTGCATTATTAAGCATACCAAATGTATTGCTTGAAGCATTCAATACCTCTGAAGCCTGTGCAAGAAGCGCTTCCTGATCTGCAGTAAGTACATGCGGGCGCTGCAGGTTAATTTCTTCTAATGTTTGCTCATATAATTTCAGCTCTTCCTTCTCATTAAGAAACCCTTGGATTACTGCCTCATCAATGGAAAGAAGCTCTGGAACGATATATGCCAGCGCACTTCCAGCTTGTGCATATAGATTTTTAATGCGACCATCAAGCCCTTGATAAAAACCATTTGTCGTGTCTTGATCATAGCGCATATGTGCATATGTATATAATTTTCCTAAACGGCTTAAAAGGGTATCCTGGTATTGAAGTGCTTCATATAAAACATCTGCACTTTCAGATAGCTTTCCTTGATAGTCAGCAGCCTTCTCAGACAGTGTTTTAACCTCTTCATACTCCTTATTCCAATCATCATCTGATGGGAAGATATCTTCAAGCCTCCAAGTGTCATCCACTTGAACTTCATTACGTAAAGGCAGTTTTTTTACAGCTGATTCATTTGACATATAAATCCTCCAATCTTTCATTCGGATTTCGAAAATAATTCCTATCCGATATTTTCTATCTATTATAACTAAATTCCTGCTCCAAATTAAACTTTTGTGCTTTGCTACGCTTATCATATGTATCTTTTACCGATTTCATTATTCTATTTTCTTCTCTAACATTAAAGCCAACCGCCTTTTTGCATCCTTTTAAAAAACATATCCTCCTCTGTCACAATATTGTTTTTTGAAAGATAAGCTTCCTCAACCTTTTTATAAAATTGCGGGCGAACTTCTTCAATTTCCTTACATTTTAAAAGTACATTTATATAATTGTTAACTGCATCTCGATAATCTCCTATAATACTTGGAAGACTTCTAACTTGAACTTCCCGTCTTTTTATTCTTTCAAGGAAGGCTCTGTGAATTTTGTGCAAGGAAATAATCTTTCCTTGCATTAAAAAACTGTCCATGTACAAATAAGACTGCCAAATTAACGGAGATGTTGCTAATCGGATTCCTTCTTTTAGCGGTATTCCTATAAATGGAGGAAGAAAATGCGGGTGCAGACCATACTGATACAGTTCTCGTAAAAAGCGGTCATTCTCCTTTGTAGGGTAATGAAGCTGTTGATTCTTTTGATTGCGTATAAAGCTTTTCCAAATACTATAAGGGAAATTATCGTAAAAGCTATCTCTATTTCCATCGAGTGTCACAGTATCCAATGGAAGCTTACTAATGGAGGTAAAGATATTTTCTTTTGATATGGGGATAATTGTATGAAGAAAATGGAAGGCTTGTTCCTTTGGGCAATACGTTGGAATTATATAGTTATCTTTATATTTAGTAAGGAAGGAGGCTTGAAAAGCAGATAGACGGCTTAATCCTTTGCGCAGCTTTATATGTTTATGACCGAGGATCCAAACTGGCTTGTAGTTTGCTTTTTTATATTGCTGTGTGCGTTTAATTATCGAGGCAATAGGAATGGAGGAGCATTGGAATTCAAGGACAATATATGTATTTTGCCAGATGAAGCCTATGTCGGCTCTTTGCTTAATGGCAGGAAAGTACGGCTCCAGCTCTGGATTCATGCCTAGATTCTTTAGTCGCTCATAAAGCTGCAGCTTGCCTTGCAAATGATAGCTAGATTCTGATTCACTGCTGCTTTCACAATAGTTGTCCTTTTGGTGAGCAAAATGGGGCAGTCTCTTTTCACCTCTTTTTAAAATCACACTATTGCCACACGCTGGACAATAGCATTTGGATTGCTGTTCAGCCAGCATTTGGTTTGCTTTTAAGTCTGATGCATGCACCATCATTCCATTTTCATTTAATGCCGTAAACAATGTTAAATCACTCCTCTTTGAAGTATATCTCAAGGCTTCCCTCCTTATAAAAGCGGGGAAAGAAGCCTTGAGGTAGATTCTAAAATTCGGTACCCAACATGCCTTTTATTAAAAGTCTCGATATCAAGCTCTACAGAATCTTTCAAATCCTTTAAATAAATGCTTGCCAGCTTTTTCGTACTTTTTGTTTTATATAAAAAGGCGCTTACTTCAAAGTTTAAGTGGAAGCTGCGCATGTCCATATTACATGTCCCTATTGAAGCTATTTCGCTGTCCACAATTAATAGCTTGCTGTGCATAAAGCCTTTTTCATATTCGTATATACGGACTCCGGCATCCATCAAATCTGGAAAATACGATCTGGACGCATGAAATACAATTCTTTTATCTGGTTTATTAGGGACGAGAATCCGCACATCTATGCCGCTTAAGGAAGCAATTTTGATTGCTGAAAGGATATCCTCATCGGGAATGAAATAAGGGCTGGCAATCCAGATGGATTTAGTAGCAGATGTCATCATCGAGAAAAAAATGCTTTTTATTACACTCCATTCATTATCAGGACCGCCTGCAATTAACTGCACCCCTCCATGACTGTTATCCTCAGCAATAGGAGTAAGATAATCAGCCGTTAAAAAGCTGCTGTTTGTCATATAATACCAATCCTGCAAAAATATCAGCTGCAGAGAACGAACAGCTTCTCCCTTTACCATAAGATGCGTATCCCGCCAAAAGCCAATCGATGGATTTTTCCCCAAATATTCATCTCCGATATTTAGCCCCCCAACAAACCCAATATTTCCATCAATCACAATAATCTTCCGATGATTACGGAAATTAAATTTGCTGTTTAACACAGGGACTCTCACTGGTCCAAATGCGACAATTTCAATGCCAGCTTGCCTCATTTCATGGATGTACCGCTTGGAAAGCTGCCATGATCCAACTGCATCATACAAAAACCTTACTTTCACACCTTGCTGTGCCTTTTCAATCAGTACATCCTTAATTTGCTGTCCAATATCATCATGTCTGACTATGTAATATTCAAGATGAATATGATGCTTTGCCTTTTTTAGCGCTGTTAAAATGCAGGAAAATGTCTCATTTCCATTTGTCAGGATTGTGGAAGATGTACCAAATGAAATCGGACTGTTCCCAATTTTTTCTGCTAAACGGAATAAATTCTGCTGATGTATGTCCATTTCCTGTAGCCGTTCTTCTGTTCTAAAACCGATTTCTTTTTCAATTCGCAAGTATGCCTGTTTATCAAGAAAGTACTTCTTTCGGTATATTCGTTCTTTTCGATAGTTCCGTCCAAATAATAAATAAAAGATAAATCCGACCACAGGAAAGCTTCCTAGAACAACTAACCATGTCAATGTTTGAGTAGGATGTCTGTTTTCAAAAAAGATGACAAATCCTATAAAAATAACACAGAGACTGATTATTAAACTAAGCTGTCCAAAGATTCCGCCTTTTATTGTGATGAAAAAATTAAAAACGTACACAAACAGTCCTGCTGCTCCTAAAAAAACACCAAGTCTTGCTGTATGGTTCATGGTAACACCTGCCATCATTGCAATTATGTAGACTCATCATATGCTCGAAAAACAAAGAGCCTGTTCGCCTGTAAGGTGAAATCCACCATTACAACTTCTACTATATAGATGATATCCATGAACTATATATAGACTTTATAATGTGAATTCCTTGCCCTACATTTGAACAAGCTCTTATTTTTTTTTAATGAAAGTATTTTCGTAACTCCATAAATACTTCATCTTCTATAATTACCTTACCATATTCTTCAATAACATGTATCGTTGTTTGAGTTTCTTGTCCATACTCAAGGAGAATACTTAATGCATTGTCGATTTCATCTTCATCTGTCTCTTCATCAAGAAACTGTACATACAAAAAGTATTGATTCTTGTAATTGTAAAGCTTCGTATCAATTCCTTCTAACCCATGAAGTTTGCTTAATGAAATTAAGTCTTCAAAGTCTTTGAAGCCAATTAGAAACTCTAGATTATCTCCAAAATCGTCTTCTCCATCTTTCACAGTAAAGTGTTGATCCATTAAATCCTCGAATCTTTCATCCAAAGGCAAATCCTTCAGCTTGTCTTCCGGAATAGATATTTCGAATTTCTGGCCATCCTTTGAAAGCTGGGCTCTTGTGACAAGAATTTCAAGTCCCTTATCCAAGGCTTGAACTTGAATCCATAATGGACCATCTAGAATAAAATCTTCTTCTTGATGAACTTCATCCATCATTTCCCAAAAAAGTTCTTCGCTTCTTTCCCGGTTATACCAGATTTCCTCTCGCTTAAAGCCGCGTTCCTCTATATCAATATACGAAATATAAAACTTAACTGTATGATCATTAATACGTTCAATTTCCATTCTGCAACACTCCCTTCAAGCTATAATGGAAGGGACTAAACCCCCATACAGATATTCGTTTTATTCCAATTTTCACTTTAGAATAGAAGGCCAAATGCTATTGTACCTTGTACTTTATATTTTATGATAAAACCTCTTTAAATGGAATTAAAATATCCTGAAATCAGCAAAAACCAATATATGCCTAAGTTTTCGGTTTATTTGCTCGAAAATTATGGAGTTTCTTTTTATTAGCGTATTCACTTTAAGCTATATTTAGTAGTATTACCTCAGGAAATTATTTTCAAACCATTTTCTGTCTGAAAGGCTTGTCTTATAATTAAACCTTCACAATATAGGAAAAAAGGTCTGACTATACTGCCGAGCATAACGCTGGGCAGCTTTTTAGCCAGACCTATATATTATCATTTATCATTTAAGTAAGTTAATTTACTAAACGCTGTGCTTCACGCAATTGGAAAGTTCTAACTTTCCTTGGAAGGAAGCGGCGTATTTCATCTTCATTATAACCAACCTGAAGCCTTTTTTCGTCCAGTATAATAGGACGACGCAATAATCCTGGATTATCCTTAATTAACTCGAATAAGTTTTGTAAAGGCATTGTTTCAAGATTAACGTTCAGCTTTTGGAATGTTTTGCTTCTTGTAGAAATAATCTCATCTGTACCGTCTTCTGTCATACGAAGAATTTCTTTAATTTCATCGATGGACAACGGTTCTGAGAATATATTTCTTTCTTTATATGCAATTTCATGTTCCTCTAACCATGCTTTTGCTTTTCTGCAGGATGTACAACTTGGTGAAGTGTATAATGTTACCATTTTACAAATTCACACTCCCTTTATTTAGACATGTATTTAGACTACTAGTTAATTCAAAAATAAATACTTGAGTATGTTATATTCTTAAATTGTAATTAATTTAATCAAGTAATTTATATTAATTATTATACACCAATTACAAGTAATTTGGTATAGTTTTTTTTAATATGATTTGTTGAGCTTTTTTTAGTGTTGCTTATATTTACTGGTATGCCGCCATAACGGTGTTTGTGTCCGTTAACCACCTGCCCTTTTCCCTTATTTCTTAGAAAACACTCAAGAAATTCAGGCTATTTAAATTGCTTACTATTATAGACGATTGAGATGCAAAAAGGTTTCATTTTTTTATGGCGCTTTTTGATTTCCTTATTTATTCTTATTAGTAACACTTATACCCGTTTGTCCCACATTCTTAAACCTATTATCTATTCTCAATTAAGAATTACCTATTGAAAATAAGATAGAAACATACATACGGTTCCCATAAGTTTTCAAATATAGTCAAATTTCGTCAAATATATCTTTTCTGTTTTTTGTTTCATCAAATTGGACTGCCTGTTCAACTGGTTCATATGACTTTCCATAAAAATGTTTGTCCCGATACGTATGAATTTTTTCATATGTCCGAACCAGTGCTTCATATACTAGCTCTTCCGAGTCATTACTTGGAGACCAAAATAATATTTCCATAACATTAACCTCATCTGTGGCTAATGATCTTCTTTTGTAGCCGATTGTTTTCGCGTGTTGAAAGCCCTCGCGCTGATAAAATTTCAAACGTTTTTTTGTATCTGTGTCTGTATAGTTCACCGGCTCTACTTCGAGTATAATCGGCTTCCCCTTTTGCTTGAGTTTTTCTAAAAGCTTATGACCAAGTCCTTGTCCTCTTGATTCGCCTGAAACGAACAGATAATCAATAAAAATAAAATCATCTGCTTCTGCATACATAAGAACATGATGCTTTCCTTCATCCTTATGGTATATCTCTGGGAAATCCTCTAATAATGCTTCCATATGCTCCTGGGATTTCATCTCTTCGATTGGAAAATACTCATTTAGCTTTTCATACCAATGCATATTATTCTCTCCTATCATCATTGTTAATTACTTCATTTTGTAATTGACATTGTCTGTGTAATTGCAGCCTGCATTCCAGAGTAAAAATTCTCTAACTCCATTTGCATATAAAGCCTTTATTTGTGCTTCTACTTGCATCTTCCCGTAGGGCTGGTAGTTTCCCTTCCCTAAATAAGCTGCTGTAAAATCTTGAATCCATGGCCTTGATATTGGAGGATTTTTTAAACTTGTTAATTTCTTTTGCTCCAATTTCATATAGGCATTTACAAGACGATATGGCTCTAGATCAGGCTTACTGATTCCAAAATAACTGCCCCAATGACTTGGATAAATCATGCTTGAGATTACATCAACATTTTTACTGATTTCGGTGAAATTCTGACCAATGCCAGGAGCCTCTTCAAGCGTTGCTGTATAGCCGAAAATATCAACAGATACCTTCACATCATATGGCTCCAGCTTATCCTTTGCATATTTTACAAAGTCAGATACTGCTTTCACTCTTTTTTGTCCTTCACTTATTTTTAGTTTCCCATAATCACCTTTAGAATAACTTAAATTAGCGCCCTTTTTTTCAAAGCCCTCAGGAAAACGGACATAATCGAACTGAATCTCTTGAAAACCAAGCTTCGCTGCCTCAACCGCTGCTGCTATATTATAGTCCCATACTTCCTTAACAAATGGATTAATAAAGGCCTCTTTTCTTTCATTCCTCCATACCTCTCCTTTATTTCTAAAGGTCCATTCTGGCCTTTTATATGCCAAATGACTATCCTTAAAAACGACAATTCTCGCAATCGGATAAATCTGTTCCTTTTCAAGCTTTCTCAGCATTACTGGAATACTTTTTATCTTATTGGAACCCGCTGCAAAGAGTGGAGAGCCTTTTGCTGGCTTATAAACAAGCTTGCCGCTGTCTTCTTTAAAATCGATTACCATTGTATTTAAATCATTTTGTTTAAGGAATTTAATTAGTTCATTGAACCTGTTGCTGCCTGCAGCACTGCCGCTGACATAAATGCCTCTGACTGCATCAGGGTATGGAAAAGTCAGACCTGTATTAGCTGTTTTCGCTACTGCTGCTGGAAAGTCCTTCAGGAGCAATTCCGCTTTTCTTTTTGGCTGGTCGTTCACTGACTCAGCACTTGCTGTTTCTGATATATTTACAACTAATATGAAAGTACATAACATAATAAAAACGAATGAAGTGACATATCTCATCATTAATACCTCCACAAGGCTTTTTTTTATTATGTGCCTCATTGCGATGATTCATGGTTAGATGATATTGCCATTCCATACACAATTTTACGCAAAAAAAATAACGATCTCTTATCGAGAGATCGTTATGAGTTAACTTTTGTATTGCAGTTTATATTTATTATATTCTGCCTCCGAACAATAAACAAAATGTCCTGGCTTAATTTCACGCATTTTAAGCTCTTCGCCCTCTTTATACTGATGAACCGCAGGATCATAACCTGTTCTGACGCGAGTTCGCTCAGTTTCAGGATCTGGAAGTGGAATAGCGGACAGCAAGGATTGTGTATATGGATGAATTGGTGTATTGTATAGCTCATCAGCTGGAGCTAATTCTACCAGTTTACCAAAATACATAACACCAATACGGTCACTGATATATTTAACCATTGAAAGGTCATGGGCAATAAACAAGTATGTTAAGCCTTTTTCTTTCTGCAGCTTTTTCATCAAGTTTACTACTTGTGCTTGAATAGAAACGTCCAACGCAGAAATCGGCTCATCAGCAATGATGAAATCAGGATCAACTGCAAGTGCTCTTGCAATACCTATACGCTGTCTTTGTCCACCGGAAAATTCATGCGGATAGCGGTTTGCGTGCTCTTTATTTAGACCAACTGTATTAAGAAGCTCGTATACTTTCTCCATACGCTCTTTTTTAGTTTTTGCCAATCCATGAATATCGATTCCCTCTGCAATGATATCAGCTACTGTCATACGAGGGTTCAATGATGCATATGGATCTTGGAAAATCATTTGCATTTTACGGTTGAATTTCTTCAATTCTGCAGTTGATTTTTTACCATGAACATTTTCTCCATTAAATAGAACCTGTCCGTCTGTTGCTTCATATAGACGAATAATGGATCTGCCTGTCGTACTCTTACCACAACCAGATTCACCAACTAAACCTAATGTTTCTCCTTTATAAATGTCAAAGGATATACCATCTACAGCTTTTACTAAATTCGGTCTGCCGATATTGAAATGCTGTTTCAAGCCTTTTATTTCAAGTAATTTCTCAGTCATTTCACAAATCCCCCTTCACTAGTACTGGTTTATCAAAGTTAGTGGATAAAGGACGGATTTTTTCCTTCACAGATGCAGGTGGCTCAACAGCTGGAGCATCTGGATGAAGCAGCCAAGATTTCACGAAATGTGTTTCTGAAACCTGATATACAGGTGGTTCTTGCTCATAATCAATCGCAAGGGCATTCGGATTTCTCGGTGCAAACGCATCACCAACAGGAGGGTTAGTCAAATCAGGCGGTGTACCTGGAATGGCAGCCAATTCCGTTTCCCCATCATTATCCAAGCTTGGCATAGAAGCAAGTAAGCCCCATGTATATGGGTGTCTTGGGTCATAGAAAATTTCATCAACCGTACCCATCTCTACTATTTCACCAGCATACATAACTGCAACACGGTCAGCAACATTAGCAACAACGCCGAGATCATGTGTGATAAAGATAATACTTGTGTCCAATTTACTTTGTAATTCCTTCATCAAATCAAGGATTTGTGCTTGGATTGTTACGTCAAGTGCAGTTGTAGGCTCATCGGCAATCAGCAAGGAGGGCCTTGCAGCAAGTGCGATTGCGATCATTGCACGCTGTCTCATACCACCAGAAAATTCATGAGGATATTGGTTAACCCTTTTTTCCGGCATTGGAATTCCAACTAGCTTTAATAGTTCAATTGCTCTTTCTTTTGCCTTTTCTTTCGAAATTTCTTGGTGCTTTAAAATAACTTCCATGATTTGTGTTCCAATTCTCATTGTTGGGTTCAACGATGTCATTGGATCTTGGAAAATCATACTGATATCCTTACCACGGATAGCTTGCATTTCTTTTTCTGTTTTCTGAACAATATCTTGTCCCTTGAAAAGAATTTGTCCGCCTTTAATTTCACCAGGAGGCATAGGAATAAGCTTCATCAATGTTTGGGATGTTACACTTTTTCCTGATCCTGATTCTCCGACGATTGCTAATGTTTCTCCTTTATATAAGTCAAAAGAAACACCACGTACTGCTTGAACTTCTCCTCCATACGTATGGAATGAGACTTTTAAATCTTTTACTTCTAACAATTTTTCCATTTTGCTCACTCCTTACTTACGTAGTCTTGGATCTAGTGCATCACGTATTCCGTCGCCGATTACATTAAATGCAAAGATTGTTAAACAGATGAACATCGCTGGGAAGAATACACGCCATGGATAATAGCTCATCGCTGCAATTCCGTCATTGGCCATTGTTCCCCAGCTTGCCAAAGGAGGTGTTAAACCTAATCCTAAGTAGCTCAAGAATGCTTCTGTAAAGATAGCATTTGGAATAGTCAATGTTAATGTTACAAGAATAGGTCCCATAGCATTTGGAATTAAGTGTTTACCCATAATTCTTGACACGCTTGCACCTAATGTTCTTGAAGCTAAAATATACTCTTGATTTTTTAAAGAAAGTACTTGTCCACGAGTGATACGAGCCATGTTAATCCAGCCTGTGATACTCATTGCAAGGATCATTGTTCCTAATCCTTGACCAAGCACTACCATCAGAAGGATAACAAGTAGCAAGTATGGAATTCCGTATAAAACGTCCGCAATCCTCATCATTACTTCATCCACACGACCGCCTTTATAACCTGAGATACCTCCCCAGATTACTCCGATTACCAAGTCAATGATTGCTGCTGCAATCCCGATGAAAAGAGAGATTTTTGCACCGTACCAAATACGTGCGAACATATCACGACCAAGGTCATCTGTACCAAAATAATGCTCAGCACTTGGAGGCTGGTTAGCTTTCATTAAATCATTTTGACGATAATCATACTGTGTTAGGAATGGACCAACAAAGGCCATAAAAATTAATATAATTAACAGTACAAGTCCGAACATAGCAAGTTTGTTCTTTTTGAAACGCATAAAAACGTCTTTCCAGAATGACAGACTCGGTCTAGTAATCGTTTCTGCTTCAGCACTGCTGTTTCCGACAACTTTGAATTTATCTTTTGAAATTTGCTGCATGCTTATTCTCCTTTCTTCCCGCCGGTTAATTTAATGCGAGGATCGATTAGTCCATATAATATATCGACAAGAAGAACAGATACTAATAGGATAATACTATAGAAAACTGTTACACCCATAATTACAGTGTAATCACGGTTACTGATACTCTTGACGAAATGGGAGCCAAGTCCTGGAATACCGAAAATTTTCTCGATAACAAAGCTTCCTGTTACAATTCCTGCAGAAAGTGGACCCATGTAGGATACAACTGGAAGAATAGCATTGCGGATAGCATGTTTAACTGTAATCGTAAATTGGCTTAAGCCTTTCGCTTTTGCTGTCTTAATATAATCATTACTCAACACTTCAAGCATTGATGATCTTGTAAGTCTGGCAATAAACGCAGTTGGACCTGCTGCCAATGCAATGGCAGGCAACACGCTTTGTGAGAATGTTCCCCATCTAGCAACTGGGAACCAGCCTAATTTCATAGCGAAAATGTATTGTAAAAATGCGGCCATAATAAAGGAAGGAACGGATATTCCGAAAACTGCCACAATCATTGCTGTATAGTCCTGCCATTTGTTATGCTTCAATGCAGCAATTATACCCAGTAATACACCGACTGCCAATGCGATAAAGATTGCTTCCAAGCCCAAAACTAATGAAACTGGGAAACCTTCATTAATTAAGTCATTGACTGTTTGGCTCTTATATTTGAATGATGGGCCGAAATCCCATTGTACAATGCGTAGTAGATACTCCCCATATTGAGCATACCATGGGTCGTTTAATCCATAATGTTCATTTAAATTAGCTTCAATTGCTGGCGGCAGTTGTTTTTCTGATGTGAAAGGGTTACCTGGTGCCAACCTCATGAAGAAAAACGTTGCTGTTACGATTAGCAGTAAAGAAAGTAACATAAACAGCAAACGTCTTGTCAAGTACTTTATCATGATTTAAACCTCCAATATTTTCTAATCACCTCTAATTAGAAAGGAAGGTATATGAAGCAAAAGCTTCATATACCTTTTTACTTACAGCTTATTGCATTATTCGAAATGAGCCCATTTCAATTGAGCATCTCCAAGACCTGAAACAACTACATCTTTCAGGTTGTCTTTTTGAACCCAAACGTTTGTATAGAAGTAAATTGGTGCGATTGGAAGCTCATCCATTAGAATTGCTTCAGCATCTTTAAGCATTTGTTGACGTTTTGCTGTATCAGTCTCTTTTTGAGAGTCATTCAACAATTGCTTAAATTCTGCATTTTCCCAATTTGTATCATTGTTACCGCCATCTTTATCGCGGTAAAGTTCTAGGAAATTGATCGCATCATTGAAGTCACCTAACCAGCCCATACGTCCGATTTGGTAGTCGCCAGAGTGAAGTTTATCAATGTAAACAGCCCACTCTTCGTTTCCTAATGTTACGTCAATTCCAAGGTTTTTCTTCCACATATCTTGAACTGCTTGTGCAATTTTAGCATGTGCTTCATCTGTGTTGTAAGATAAAGTAATTGTTGGAAGCTCAGATACATCTTTATATCCTAGCTCTTCAAGACCTTTTTGAAGTTCTGCTTTTGCAGTTTCCACATCATTGTCTTTGAAGTAGCCTTTTTCATTTTCAGAGAACATTGTTGGAGGAACAGCTGCCATTGCTGGAATTTGTCCACCTTGTGTAATTTGGTCTACAATTGATTGACGATCAATTGCATATGTCAATGCTTTACGGATGTGTACGTTGTTCAATGGTTTAACTTCTGTATTGAACTTGTACCAGTAAGTACCAGCAGTTGCTTGAGTTTTCAATTCGCCGCTGTCTTTAAGTGCTTTAATAGCGTCTGTTGAAACTGTATCGAATGGAAGACCATTCCAATCTAACTCGTCATTTTCGTACATGCTGCGAGCAGTAGCAGCATCATCGATCATAGAGTATTCAACTGTTGCAAGCTTAACAGAGTCAGCATCCCAATAAGTGTCGTTTTTCTCTAGTTTAATGGATTCGCTGTGGTTCCATTCCGTCATTTTGAATGGTCCGTTTGAAACATAATCTTTACCAGAGTCTTTATACCAGTCTGGATTTTCTTGAGCAATTTTGCTGTTTACAGGGAAGTAAGTGTAAAAAGCAGTTAGTTGCGTGAAGTATGGAGTTGGGTTAACTAAAGTAACTTCAAGAGTTTTCTCGTCAACAGCTTTAACTCCTACATCATCAAGCTTGCCTTCACCAGTGTTAGCAGCTTCAGCACCTTTTACATAGTAAAGTTGGTAAGCATATTGTGATTGGTTATTTGGGTCAAGAGCCCATTTCCAAGCATATACAAAGTCTTCTGCAGTTACAGGGTCACCGTTTGACCAGTTAGCATCATCACGGATTTTAAAAGTGTAAGTCAATTGATCGTCAGAAACTGTGTAGCTTTCTGCCATAGCTTCTTCAGGCTCACCGTCTTTATCAATACGAGTTAATCCTTCGAATGTTTGAAGCAATACGTTACTTGATGTTGAATCATTCGCCAAACCTGGGTTTAGGGAGAATGGTTCTGATCTAATGTTAAGACGTAAATCTTGCGAAACCTCATCTTTGCTGCCGCTGTCGCCGTTGCCACAAGCTGCAAGGAATGCACTAAGTGCAAGTACTAATGAAAGAAGTACAAGCATTCTCTTTTTCATTGTTTTACCCCCTTATATATTTTGTCCACAAGTGGAGTTTCCAAAAATTATCTTTCCCATAAAAAACGTAAGAATACACAAACTCATATTTCCTAAATAGTCTGTCAATTTAAGTCTACTGATTCGCTATTCAGAAATAGTAAACCATCCTTTATGTAAACTTCTTCATTACTAAACAATTAGACTAGTATAATAATGAGTAGGACTTATGATTTAGTATATCCAATTGTTTTAAATAGTCTGAAATATCACTTTTAATTTCCACTCGTAAAATCAATTATATATATCGACCTATTAGAATGCAAGAATTTTGTAGAATTTTGTAGAATTAAGAATAATCTAAATAAATACAATTTATAGATTTTTCTGTAAATCATATTCTAATATACTATATAACTAAAAAATGGAAAAACCTCGATATTTTCCTGAAAAAGTTATCTGTTCCTTTTTCCCCCATCGGCCGAATATTCTTTCAACTTTTAATTTCCCCCTCCCCTCCCTTGCTTTTTCCCGTCAATTAGTATAATTTATATGTATATAGTTAAATAAATGCTTTGATAAAGAGTAGTACTTATATGATGGTTTTAAAAGAGAGTTTGTGTCTGGTGAAAACAAACAGCCGATTATAAGGAATGGACTTTTGAGCACTGAAATAGAACCGCAATTCGTTTATGGCATACTACATTTCAGCGACTTCCTTTCGTTAACAAGGATAAAGTGGCTTTTTTAAGCAATTAGGGTGGCACCGCGGACCATTCGTCCCTATGTTTCATATAGGGACGTGTGGTCTTTTTGTCGTTCTTTTTTCTTTTTCGGTTTCTAAAAGACTTTTCTATTCCTATTTCTTATATAGTACTAACTACAAAATGGAGGAAAAACACATGAAAACAATCTTTTCCGGCATTCAGCCGAGCGGAACAATCACTTTAGGAAATTACATTGGCGCACTGAACCAATTTGTAGAACTGCAGGATGATTATAACTGCTATTTCTGCATCGTTGATCAGCATGCTATTACAGTTCCTCAAGACCGTCTTGTTTTAAGAAACAACATCCGCAGCCTTGCAGCTTTATATATTGCAGTCGGCATCAATCCTGAGAAGGCTACATTATTTATTCAATCAGAGGTTCCTGCACATGCTCAAGGTGCTTGGATGATGCAATGTATTTCTTATATCGGCGAATTAGAGCGTATGACGCAGTTTAAAGATAAATCAGCAGGTAAAGACGGAGTATCTGCAGCACTACTCACATACCCGCCATTAATGGCAACAGACATTTTACTGTATGGTACAGACCTAGTGCCTGTTGGCGAGGATCAAAAGCAGCACTTGGAGCTGACTCGAGATCTTGCAGAAAGATTTAATAAGAAGTATAACGACATTTTGACAATTCCAGAGGTACGTATTCCAAAGGTTGGCGCAAGAATTATGTCCCTTCAAGAGCCAACAAAGAAAATGAGCAAATCTGATCCTAACAAAAAAGCAACAATCACCCTATTGGATGAACCAAGTGTGATTGTCAAAAAGATTAAGAGTGCTGTCACTGATTCAGAAGGTATCGTTAAATTCGATACAGAAAATAAACCAGGAGTATCGAACCTTTTATCGATATACTCCATTCTATCCGGCAAATCAATTGCCACTCTTGAAGAAATGTACGAAGGTAAAGGTTATGGCGACTTCAAGTCAGATCTTGCAGAAGTAGTTGTCGAAGCAATCCGCCCAATACAAGAAAAATACAATGAGCTGATGAACTCACCTGAACTTGATGAAATATTGGACTTAGGAGCAGAAAAAGCGAATAAGGTAGCAAGCAAAATGCTTAAGAAAATGGAAAATGCAATGGGCCTTGGCCGTAAGCGCAGATAAACCGAAGAGGCTGATAGTGTTACTATCAGCCTCTTTTTATGTCCTCAAGGTTTACTTTGTATTGATGTTCTTCTCAGGTCCTTTAGCGACACCCTAGTCCTGTAGCTTTCTCCATCATCCTTTCCATCTGTCTTTTCTCCTGTAGACACTTTTATAACGCAGACAAACAGATGTTTATATTTTTTTCCCTCTTCCACCTAAAGCATAAGACTATCAATTTCTGCTTTAGAAGCTTCTATTATAAGTGCCAGCTTAGTACCTAAGCTCTATAGTTTCTTCGCTGGGACTTGTTAATGCTGTACCTCCATTACAATTAAATTTTTTTTTTGATAGTTACAGTAAACCTTTGTTTGTTGATAACTATTTCTTTGGTAAACAACCTTATCTTTACTTACATTCACCATTGCAAGGGCAAAAATTAGCCTCCTTTGATAAAGAAGAAATAAAAAGACTGTAGACAAACCTCATTATGAGAGTTTATCTACAGCCTGTCTGCTAATCAAGCTCTATCAGCCTGATTTTCCTTTATTAATAGAAGAAAGTTATTAATTAACCTTTGGACCGTGTTCTAATTCCCACAGTTTTTCAAAAAAAGGCTGCCCTTTAATGATGTTCTCACAAAATGTCTCATGCTTTAGTGACCATCCAAACTTCGTACAATCGAACAGCTCACTCCAGGCATCCTCAAATTCTAGGCTTTGAATATCAAAATACTTTTCAGGACTCCATTCTGTATACCAGTACCTTACCTCTGCAACATTCTCAGATGAATGCAGCTGATCAAGGGCCATGAACAGTAATTGCTTTAACTGACGCTCTTTTCTTGTCAGCCCATACATCATTTGCGGCTCTGGTGACAATATATGAAATTCTTTATTTTCTTCATTTTCACCTTGGAAGTTGTAGTTTATAGACTCTTGATTTTCAAGCAATTCATATGCAAGCTGTTCCTGTCTTGGTATCATTCTGCTTTTTCTGATTGGAATAGAATATCCTAAAGTATCTACAACCAATATTCCTGTTCCGTCTGATACAACAAAGCAATAATCTAGTTGAATTCTTTCATGGTTTTTACGAAGATAAGCTTTTTGATAAATTTCTTCAAGCAGCTGTCTCGGAAGCTCTGCCAAATCATTTTCTATGTAGCTAAACAATACCGAATCAATCTTTATAAGCGGCACTTGATCAAGCAGCTCCACTCCATCTTCTTTTCTCCATTCATGGAAGTGGCAAACATTATAACCGTTTTCCTCTCCTTCAAACCAATTAACCCAAACATCATGAAGATATTGCATATTTTATCCCTCGCTTCAACAACTGTTTGTCAATCAGTATGGGCATCGTGCAGTAAATTTATTCCTGTTTTGTCATTGTTCTTTTAAGTTTATTTTCTAGAAAGCATGTAATCTTTGCATTCGCCCATTAATAGTATGCTTATTATTATGATACTTTTCTCTGATATATGTACAAACTCTCTATAGATTTATAATACAAAAAAGCCTTTCTATGTGAGAAAGACCTTTTTACTTCTATTCTTATAGCCTTATCTGATTGTAATGTAAACCTGTTAAGCATCATCGTTTTGATTTTGGATTAAAGGCGTCTTTTAAGCCTTCTCCGATGAAGTTAATGGATAGAATTGTTAGTGTAATCATGATTGCTGGTGGTAACCATATCCACGGTTTATTCTGCAACACATCTGGTTCGTTTGCAGATGACAGCATATTACCCCAACTTGGCACCTCTTGAGGTACACCAAATCCCAAATAACTTAATCCAGACTCAACAACAATCATACTCGCAAAGAGAATAGATGCTTGCACTATAATGGTAGACATAACATTCGGCAGTAAATGTTTAATAATGACTTTACTCGGTTTACCTCCGATGGAAATGGCTGCTAGAATATATTCGTTTTCCTTCTCGGAGAGGATTTTACTGCGCACAATTCTTGCTACCCCTCCCCAGCTCAACAGACTTATCACGATGATTAAAACCGATAATCCTGAAACAATTCCTTGAAGAATGGCATTGAGTACGATAACAAATACTAAAAACGGAAACACCATGATAAAGTCAGTGAATCGCATTAACATACTATCAATCTTGCCGCCATAATACCCTGCAATGGATCCAACTAATGTACCTAAAAACACAACAGTAACAGTGCAGGATATTCCTACAAGTAAAGAAATCCTGCCTCCATATAATAAGCGGGTAAACACATCTCTACCACTTTTATCCGTACCAAGCCAGTGGTCACCAGAAGGCTTCAAAGACATTTGACCTATATTTACCTTTGTTATATCTATTGTAGTGATATAAGGAGCCAAAAAGGAAAGAATGGTCACAAGAATAAGGAATAACAAACTTACCATTGCAATCTTATTCTTAATGAATTTACTTCTAGCAAGTGCCCATGGAGAAAGGCTTTTCGCTTTTATGTCTACGTTTAAGTTTTTGTTATTTTTCGGAGTAATTACTTCCATTTCCCTTTCCTCCTAACTTACCCTTATCCTTGGATCTACAACGCCATATAAAATATCGGCTATGAGGTTGCCCAGCAATGTTAAAAACGAAAATAACATTAACAATGTTAACAGAACTGGATAGTCTCTCGTACCTACAGATTGGATCATCAATTGACCAATTCCTGGGTAAGTGAAAATTGTTTCGGTAATAACTGCACCGCCAATTAATGCAGCGATATCAAATCCTAAAAACGTTACTAGCGGTATCATAGAATTCCTTAATATATGAACATTATAAATTTTATTTTCATGCGTTCCTTTTGCACGTGCTGTTCTGACAAAATCCTTTCTGCTATTTTCGATAATGTCATTTCTAAGGAATTGTGTGTAGCTAGCTGTTGCTAATGCACCAAGCACAATCGCTGGTAAAAAAACATGATGAAGCCTGCTCATGTAATATTCAAATGATCCTTTTATCAATCCTATTCCTACAGAACCATTTGAAGGAAACCAATTTAATTTAAAGGCAAAAATGTATATAGTAATGACTCCAGCTACAAACGAGGGAATTGCCAGTCCAATATAGTTTATACCTGCAATCAGGTTGTCCCGAATTGTATAAGGCTTTCTTCCAGAAATCATCCCGAAAGTAAAGGCAAGAATATACGTAATAATTAGGGCTGTAATTCCTAAGAAAATTGTATTTGGCAGCCGTTCCGTAATAAGATCTGCTACATCTATTTTATAGCGGGTTGATGTACCAAAATCCCCTTTAATAAATTCTGTCACCCAGCGAAAATATTGAACATATTCAGGGTCATTGTATCCGAGTTTTTCTCTCATTTCAGCTATATATTGAGGGTCTGTGTTATTAGGATCAATCTCTCCACTGAGGGAATCCCCTGGCATTAATTTTGCCAGGGAGAATACCACAACAGAAGTAAGGAGCAACATTGGTATCATGCCTAATATTCTTCGCAATGTATATTTCAACATGTAACTCTCTTCTCCTTATTTTAAAATCTATTATTCTGTTTTATTGCTGAATCCACCACTCGTTCGGTCTGTTTGTGCCAGAAACATCGAACGTCACACCTTGAACACGTTTATTAAGCGCCATCACTTCATCTAGTTCAGCTACAGGAAGTGCAGGCAATTCCTCCATAAATTGTTTCTGCCACTCTACATAAAGCTCTTTACGTTTTTCTTGATCAGTACCGACAATGCTAACATCTAAAGCATCATCCAATAATTTATCGCTCTTTTCACTTACCCATCTTGAGTAATTCCATAGAGCATCAGATCTCCACAAGCCTGATGGATCTGGATCTGTTCCAGTAGACCAGCCGCCAAAGAATACTTCAATGGACTTATCAGCTTTTTCAATTTGGTCATAGTATAGATTAACATCTGTCATGCTAAGTTCTGTTTTCAAACCAACCTCTTCCCAATACTGAACAATCGCTTGTGCACGAGTTTCGAATGTCGGGTTATTTGTTGCGTAATGCGAGAATTTAACGGTAAAAGGATCTCCATTTGGATCTTCTCTGAAACCATCGCCATCTATATCTTTATATCCAGCTTCATCAAGCAAGGACTTTGCCTTTTCTGGATCATACTTAAATTGTTCTAATTCACTGTTGTCAGCTGAAATCCAGTGATTGGATGGTACTGGTGTATTAACGGTCTTACCTACACCATAAAAGAAGGCTTCATTCCATTCATCCCTATTCATCGCATAATACATAGCTTGACGCAGTTTTAGATCCTGATATTTAGGTTCGTTCATAACGTTTTTGCTTCCATCCCAAGTTCCTAATCTAAAGCCAATATAGTAATAAGACAATCCAGGATATTGTTCAATTTTCACATTATCCAATGCCTCGATATCTGCCTTAATGCTAGGATGGAATGCAGTCATATCTAATGTATTATTCTGTAATTCACCAATTGTTAAAGACGGATCGATTACCTTCAGAACAACCCCGTCTAAATGAGGCTTGCCGTTGAAATAGTCATCAAATCTTTCAAATTCGACTGATTCGCCTGGCACAATATTTTTGATTTTGAACGGTCCTAACCCAACAGGTTTTGTTCTTACTTGCTCTGAACTTGCCATGTCTTTAACAGCAATTCCTTCAAATTCCTTTGCAGGCATTGCATATGTCCACACGTTTTCTAAATTGTTAACTCTTGCTTTATCAAATGTAATTTCGATGTTGTAATCATCAATTACTTTGATTCCTGAAATGCTGTCGGCAGAGCCGTCATGATAAGCAGGCGCTCCCTCAATTGTTTGAACATTTGTATATCGTGGTCCATCATAGTCTTTATCTGCAAGTGTTTCTAACGCAAAAACCCAGTCATTAACAGTTAGCTCTTCCCCGTTATGCCATTTAACGCCTTCTTTAAAGGTAAATGTATACACCTTATTATCCTCTGTTTTCCAGGAGGCAATATTTGGCTGTGGCTTAAGGTTTTCATCATAATCTATTAAGCTTTCATCAAAGAAACTAATTACTTCAGCATCTGTTGCATTAGCGTAAAATGACCAATTAAACAAACCCTCTGGAGATGAATCAAGTGAATACACTAACGTTCCACCATCCTGTGGTTCGTCTGATGCAGACCCTTCATTTGTAGAGGTCTTTTCTCCTTCACCACTGCAAGCTGCCAAAAAAGCAGACAAAATCAACATTAAAGCAGTTAAGACAATCCAATTCTTTTTCATTTTTGTTCCTCCCCCTTAAAACTTTTTTTAATATAGATGGCAAGCTACTTTATGTAATGGTTTCACCTCCTTTAATACAGGCTTTATCTCTTTACATTCTGCCTTGGCAAAAGGACATCTGGGATGAAATGGGCACCCTGATGGTGGGTTAATCGGACTTGGTACATCGCCTTCTAAAATAATTCGCCTTTTCTTTTTTCTAGGATCTGGCTCTGGTATTGCTGAAATTAAGGCTTGAGTATATGGATGCAGTGGCGCTTCGTACATCCCCTCTTTATTTGCTATTTCAACCAGGTTTCCTAAGTACATAACACCAATTTGGTCACTCATATGCTTAACGACACTTAAATCATGGGCGATGAATAAAAAGGTTAAATTAAATTCTGCTTGTAATTGTTTCAATAGATTTAACACCTGTGATTGTACAGATACATCGAGGGCAGAAACTGGTTCATCTGCAATGATTAGCTTTGGCTTCAGCGCAAGTGCTCTTGCAATACCAATCCTTTGCCTTTGTCCTCCTGAAAATTCATGTGCATACTTATAATAAGCGTCAGTTGGTAATCCTACTTTTGTTAGCAGGTCCATTACTTCTGTTTGTAATTCGGTCTTCTGTTTATTTTTATTGTAGTTTTTTAGAGGCTCAGCGATTATGTCCCCTACCATCTGCATTGGGTTAAGTGAAGCATATGGATCCTGAAAGACCATTTGCACATCTTTACGGATCTCACGCAATGATTTTCCCTTTAATTCAGTAATATCCTTATTATCAAAAAGAATATTTCCCTCATAAGGCTTTAAGAATCGTAATATTGTTCTTCCTGTCGTTGATTTTCCGCAACCCGATTCACCAACTAACCCAAATGTTTCCCCTTTTTTTATTGCAAACGAGACTCCGTCAACTGCTTTAACATGTGCTACTGTTTTACCAAAGAAGCCTGCTTTAACTGGAAAATATGCTTTTAATCCGTTCACTTGCAGGATTGTTTCCTGATCTTGATCTCTTTTTTCTTCGTTCATAACTGCTGATTTTTTGGTCATCACACATTCACTCCTTCCTTCGGCTTGCTTTGGTCATAAAGAAGGCAGGAAACTTCATGTCCATCTTCAAGGCTTGCAAGAACTGGAGTTATATATTTGCATTCAGGCATTGCCTTTGGGCAGCGGTCTGCAAATCTACAGCCAGCTTCTGGCATATTTTTCAAGGATGGAACGATGCCGCTGATAGAGCTAAGTAGCTCGACTTCCTCGTCCATTTTTGGAATAGCCTCCATTAGTAGCTTTGTATAGGGATGCTTTGGTTCATAAAACAATGTATCAACATCTGTCTTTTCGACGATTTTGCCTGCATACATAACAATGACTTCATCGCACATTTCAGCAACAACCCCTAAATCATGGGTAATAAGGATAACTGACATGCCGTTTTCTTCTTGGATTTCTTTCATAAGCTCAAGGATTTGGGCTTGGACTGTTACATCAAGTGCAGTTGTAGGTTCGTCGGCAATCAAGAGTCTTGGCTGGCAAGCGATAGCAATCGCTATCATCACCCTTTGGCGCATACCGCCAGACAGCTGATGTGGATATTCATCGACAAGTTTTTCTGGTCTTGATATCCCGACACTTTTTAATAATTCAACGCTTTTTTGTCTTGCTTGCTTTTTGGTAATATTATGGTGGTTCAGCAAAACTTCCATCAATTGAAAGCCAATTGTAAAAACAGGATTTAACGAGGTCATTGGTTCTTGAAATATCATAGAGATTTCTTTTCCTCTGATATTATTTATCTCTTTATCTTCCATTGTTTCCAGGTGAACTCCATCAAAGATGATTTCGCCTGAGCGGATTTTTCCAGCTCCTTTTGGTAGGAGCTTCATGATGGAAAGGCTAAGCACGGATTTCCCGCAGCCTGATTCGCCAACAATGCCAATAATTTGACGTGGCTTTACTTGGAAGGAAACATTATCGACTGCATTGTACAGTTTCCCATCAATAGAGAAGGAAGTTTCTAGGTTCTTTACCTCAAGCAAGTTATTATTGCTTTCCGCAGAAGTATTACTGTTCATTTTGCACCTCTTACGTATTGAGACTTTTTTGACATTTTATTCGTTTTGTTAAAAAACTATTACAAATTTATTAGTATTGATATTTTTTCTTGTTATTTTTTACTGAACGTATTTACAAATTAAAAGAAGAAACCCTTTAACAACAAGGTTTCTCCCGTTTTTATATTGTATTCATACTAAAAACTTTTCACTTTCTAAAATAAAATATGCTTTTTCAGAAAAGCTTTTTTGTTTTTTAAACTTAGTAATCAGGTGAAATCCATAACAATATCCTAGCATGTCTGGATACTTTCCCAGGCCAAATAACAAGGCATCATGCACATAGTCACTTTTATTAACGTCGAGGTTATCTTTCAGATATTTGCTCCAGTATTCCTCTAGCTCTTCTTCCTTATATTTACGACACCAGTCAGCATTGTATTTCTCGCCACAGTGAATTTGCACGGAATGCTCTGCAAGTCCTTCAATGATAATGGAATCTAACAGACTATATTCGTTAACATCCTTCTTTTGATAATGTATTCGGCAAACATGATGATATTCATGAATGAACAATGCTTCCAATTCTTTTTCATCCTCAATATCTCCAATAAAAAGAAACATCATATCAGCAAATGACAAGCCTGATTTGTTATCATTACCTCTGTTAGACTGATTAAAAGGAAAAATATAAATAGGGATATCAGGACCATTCCATAGCTTTTTGTATTTCTTAAGGAACTTATCACACTTAGCCCATACATCCTCCTTCACAAGAGAAGTATAAATTTCTTTCGTTTTTCGTGATGGCTTATACATTCCAAAATTGGCTAAATGCTGATAAACCTTTCTTGGAGGCTCCCCCTCAAAGGTTCCTTTTAGCTCTTCGCAAATTGACACTGGTTTATTAAAATTTTCGTCTAGCCATTCCCTCGTGTTGACTATCCCAATTAAAATCCCCCTTTTCCCTTCAACAGAACAGAATATATGGTTAGTTTATGTTATTCTAATTTTTTGTGTGTTAATACAAATGACTATGGAAAGTCCACAAAAAAACTCTGCACAGCTTGTGCAGAGTTTTTTTGTGTTACATAATTTTCTTTCGTTTATCCACGATCATCTTAAAGCCACAGCCGCAAATGATGGAATGCTTCAGCCTTTGCATCGGCTGTTTACAGACAGGGCAATCCTGCTGCACTTTTTGTTTATTTTTGTTCGCAATTGCTGCATGTTCCGTAGAACTGGAGGTTATGGGAACTAATGTCGAATTTTGAGATGGATTGGGCAAATACTTCAACCTCCTTTAGTGCTGGATACCAAACATCTACCATTTCTCCGCATTCACTGCAGACAATATGATAGTGATCTTCTTTTTTCCATTCATACTTGCTTAAAGCTTCTCCAAACTGAATTTCTTTCACTAATCCTAATTCACAAAATAAATTGATATTATTATAAACTGTGGTGATGCTTACAGAAGGCATGGATTCATTCAACAGCTGATATAACTCCTCTACTGTCCAATGCTTGTTTCCTTTTGACAGAATATTTATTAGTTCGTGCCTTTGAGGTGTTAAGCGGATATTTTTCTCTTTTAATGTCTGCACTGCATTTTCAATACTTAACATATAATCCTCCTTTGCTAAACAAAGCGATGGTAAAGTGAAAATCCGTCTATCCTAATGAGAAAAGACTGGATTTTTAAGTAAACGCTTTCTTTACTTAAAAATAAAGCATTTAGTAAAATTTATGTCCTAACAAAAAATTCAATACTATATATTTAATTATATACATTTTTTGATTATAGTCAATTTTAATTTATAATAATTATCAATAAGAGAAAAGACCAACCGGTTTAGAGGTTGGTCTTTTACATATTTTATCTGTTATATCAGGAGGTGTTAATTCCACTACAGTGGTTAGATGCAACGAGCCGCTTTAGGTAGATTAACATCCTCTCACTATTTAGCTATTTATTGGTATTTCTTGAAAATAATCGTTGCGTTATGTCCACCGAAGCCTAATGAATTACTCATTGCTACGTTCACTTCTTGTTTTCTGTGCTGATTAACTACATAGTCCAAATCACAATCTGGATCTGGTGTTTCGTAATTGATTGTTGGAGGAATGACACTGTCTTTGATTGACAGCACACTGAAAATTGCTTCCACTCCGCCTGCAGCTCCCAATAGATGTCCTGTCATTGATTTTGTTGAGCTGACAGGTAATTTATATGCATGGTCACCGAAAACTTCTTTAATTGCCATTGTTTCGAATTTGTCATTATAAGCTGTGCTTGTTCCATGCGCATTAAGGTAGGAAACATCCTCTGGATTTAAGCCTGCATCATTGATCGCCATTTTCATCGCACGTGCGCCGCCTTCTCCGCCTGGTGCCGGTGAAGTGATATGGTATGCGTCTCCTGTTGAGCCGTAACCGACGATTTCTGCATAGATTTTTGCTCCTCTAGCAAGAGCGTGCTCTAGTTCTTCCAATACGACAATACCTGCACCCTCACCAATAACAAAGCCGTCACGATTTGCATCAAACGGTCTGCTTGCTGTTTTTGGATCTGGATTTGTTGAAAGTGCTGTATTTGCACAGAACCCAGCAACAGACATTTTCGTAATCGGCGCTTCTGCACCTCCAGAAATCATTGCATCAGCATCACCGCGCTGAATGACTTTAAATGCATCTCCGATAGAGTTTGTACCAGTAGCACAAGCTGTCACCGTACAAGAGTTTACTCCTCTAGCACCAAGCGTAATGGAAACTTGTCCTGTTGCCATATCTGGAATAAGCATTGGCACGAAGAACGGACTAACACGCTTATAGCCCCTCTTTTGGAAGATTTCATATTGGTTTTCGAATGTTTCCATTCCACCGATTCCAGAACCAATCCAAACACCAATTCGTGCTGAGTTCTCATCTGTTATTTGCAAGTCTGCATCTTTTACAGCCATTAACGAAGCTGCCAGAGCATATTGCGTAAAGCGGTCCATCTTTCTTGCATCTTTTTTATCCATGAATTCTTCTGGATTGAAGTCAGTGATTTCAGCTGCTACTTTGGCAGGATATTCATCTGCATTAATTCTAGTAAGCGGCCCAACACCAGAAACTCCATTCACGATATTTTCCCATGTTTTTGCAGCATCATTACCAACCGGTGTTACTGCACCAATACCTGTAACGACTACTCTTCTATTACTCATGTTTACAATCTCCTTTGTTTATACGTTCTTTTATAGGATGTAAATTATTTTCAAAAGGATTATTTACCCCAGCGAAGTGCGATAGCTCCCCATGTCAAACCGCCGCCGAAGCCTACAAGTACGATAACATCATCATCTTTGATTTTACCTGCTTCATACTCTTCCACAAGTGAAATCGGAATAGACGCAGCACTTGTATTTCCGTATTTATGGACTGTTTTTGACATTTTTTCTTCTGGAAGATTCAAACGCTGTCTGGATGCCTCCATAATTCTAATATTTGCTTGATGCGGAATCAGGAAGTCAACATCCTCTTTTGATAGACCAGCTTTAACTAATACATTCTCACTGCTTTCACCCATTTGACGAACAGCAAATTTGAAAACCTCTCTGCCATTCATTTGGATAAAGTCATCATCATCCTGGAAAAGATGCTTGCCGCCAGAACCATCTGCGCCTAGTTCAAATGAAAGGATACCTCTTCCTTCTGAAACTTGTCCTAAAACGACAGCTCCTCCACCATCACCAAAAAGCACTGCTGTATTGCGGTCTTCCCAGTTAGTTATCTTTGAAAGCTTTTCCACTCCAATGACAAGAGCATATTTATATGCACCGTTGTCAATAAACTGTTTAGCTGTAACCATGCCGTACATAAATCCGGCACATGCAGCACTTAAATCCATTGCTGCGGCTTTCACGCAGCCAAGACGTTCTTGAAGCATACATGCTACTGTTGGAAACGGCTGATCTGGTGTAACTGTCGCCACCAAAATCAAGTCTATGTCCTCTGGGCTGATGTTTGCATTCTCTATCGCTTTTTTTGCTGCTTCATATGCTATATCAGATGTATTTGTATTATCATCTGCAATTCTTCGTTCTTCAATGCCTGTACGTGTACGAATCCATTCATCATTCGTATCAACCATTTTCTCTAAATCAAAATTTGTCAGTATTTTTTCAGGCAGTGCACGACCAAGGCCAATAATTCCTGTACTCAAAGCTGTCAGCTCCTTTAATATGTCCGATTATACTTTATTTGCTTGCCAAATGAAAAATGAAAGGCATTTTTATCTGCAATTGCATCTTATATATTATTATCAATTATTATGACTTGGTACTAATTTTAACAAATTTCTCCTATAGTATGCAACTTTTTTTCACTTTATAAGCGCCTGTCTAAACAACTTTTCTTTATCAAACATAAGATAATTACAAAGCAGCTATAGATATGTCAAAAAGGGGAGAGAACGGAAATGGAAGATGATTTTCAAAACGAATTAGAAGAAAATGATACAATTGAAAATTCCGAGGATGATTACTATTTTGATTTTATGCTTGGGAAAAAGGTATACAGGGAAAAGCGGTCAGAAGGAATAGAGCAACGACGGGAAAGGAACAGAGGAGATTCCTGGATTTTAGGAGGCCGCAGCAGAGATAGCAGCGAGGAAAATAAGGATAAAAAAGAGGCAAGTGATGGAGTAATGCACTATTTGGACCAAATAGATATGGACTTGGTTTTCAGCAATATAGACCTCTTTATGAATTCTGCTAATGAATTGAAACCGCTAATAAAAAAAGTAAAACCCATGTTCAAGAAGTGGCTGGATTAAACTTTCAAAAGCAAGCTCCTGCTGAAAAAAGCTTGCATCTCCTTAAACGTAACGTGCAAGCTTTTTGTCATTGTTGATTAGGGAACTTTCCTGTCTGTTTGTATTGCTTAATTTCTTGATTTATTTTCTCTATAAATGCCGCTTCTATGCTAGGACTGAATTTTCCTAATGTGATAACATTTTCCTTCATACCATAAGAAATATTGCCAGATTTCAGCTTCCCTTCATTAAAATCGCTGGCAAGAATGTCAAACATTTCAGAAACATCCTGGACAGTACTTGTCAAAACAGTCATTTTGCCAAGATCAGACTGATCTGAAACATATCCGATTGCATAGAGCCCTTTTGCCTTCACTTGTTCAATAATATCAACATTAAACCCATCTCCTGCAGGATAAATAATATCAGCTTCATTCGCTATTGCTGTATCTAGCAGCATAAGTGCCTTCTCACGATTATCCCAACTCTGCACAAAATCTGTAAGCACCTTAACGTTTTCATTTTCATACATAGCGCCATCCCTGAATCCTTGAACTTCAGGCTGTGTATCAAAGGCAGCAATCACCGAAATTGTATTAGTCTTCGTCATATGGCCTGCAACCATTCCTCCAAAAAAGCCCATTGTATAACCATCAAAAGAGGCACTTGTCGTGTTTTCATTGTTAGCACTGCTATTAAAACTGATTAAATGAATATCAGGATACTTTTTGGACAAAGTATCAAAAAACTCCGCATACTCACTGCCGTGTCCAAAAATTAGATTTACTCCTTTATGTTTAAATTCTTCGATCGCCCTTTCTGTAAGCGCGAGAGAGTCGACGTATTCTTTATAATATACATCAACATTATATTTCGATTGGATATTTAATAAACCCTTATACCCTTTTGTGCCCCAAACTTGGTCTGTAACAGTACCACTCACAAGCAAACCGACGCTTTTCAATTGCCCCTTATTGTCTGCTTGTCCGCAGGAGGCAAGAAAGAAGGTGCTCAGCACAATAAAAAAGGAGAGCATTAACTTCAATTTATTCATCTGAAAGCCTTTCTTCGTTCATTTTATACGAAACTATCATACTACTACTTATACATCTTAATATGTCTTCTTTGCATTTCCAAGTTTTCTGCGTTATTGTTTGGACTGGCTACACCATAAGAATGTAGTAATGGAGGAATCGCATAGCTCGGAATGTCGACTGCTAACTCCCTTATCGCTTTCTGGCATTGCTGCCATTGATCCTTTAAGCCGCTCCTTAAAAAAATGTATCTTTCGCTATTCTTTACCAGCAGCTCTTTTACAGAATGTACTGCGTCTGCTATAAAAATCGCATCCTCCCTATACTCCTTATCGCTTATTACGATCTCTTCATTGCCTTCAAGGAGCTGCGCAAACAAAAACTCATTTGGCTGCCATGGTCCAAACAAGGTCGGAAAGTAAATGGCTCTGTATGGCAAACCTTGCTGTTCCAATAGTGAGTATAAATTTTCTGCATGCTCATTAAATTCTAAGATGTTTCCTAAAAAGATCAGTTCTTGGTTATGCCTTATTAGCTCCTGCACGTTTTGTTCCTGCAGTACATCACTTTTGATACGTTCCACGATTTGTTTGCTTTTTGATAAATCATAGCAATCGTATATAATTTTTCCACTTTCGAATGTAATTTTTTCTCCCCAGCTTATCTCTTGATAATTTGCATTCCGTCCTATTTCCAGCCTTTTATCCTCTATATCCTTGATTTCCACATTCGGATAGGATATTCCATAAACCGCTTCCCCTTCTTCTAATAGGGAACGGCAAAGATGAAACCCTATAAATTGGTATGTCCCGAAAATTACTGCATTTTCCATGTAGAGCCTCCTCGATGTTCAATATTGTATCTTATGCAGTTATGTAACTGTTCATGATAAACACCAAAGGTTCTGTAAAAGGAAAAAGGAGGCCAGAGCTTTATTTTGCTTTAGCCTCCTCTAATGGCAAAGCATAACAATTTAGAGGTTTTTTTCGTATTGTTTGAAAAAGCGGATGATTTGTCTAGGAATAGCGCTCCTTTTTTCTGGGAGAACATAAGATACGAAGATTGGCAGTTGCTCTTGATCCCATTTTCTAGTTCTTTCCTTTAAAAGTTGGGATTGGTAATAAGACTTGCCATTATGGAGAATATGGATGATTTTGGATGGAGTTCCCGCTTCCTCTAGCTGATGCTCTTTCATTTCCTTGATGAAATCCGGTATGAACTTAGCATTTTTGTCATAGGCGGATGCTATTTCCTTGCAAAGCTTTTTAAAGAAAAATTTATGTTCCTTTTCTTCCTCAAGATGCTCGTTTAAGGACAGGATTGGATTAAATAACACGACGGAACGAATATTTTCTTTCATTTCCATCATCAGTTTAATTGCAACCAACGCTCCCATTCCTTCTGCAATCAAGTGAATCTTCGGATTGAGTATTTCTGAGCGAATCATATGCTCATACAGGCGTTTCGCCAGCATGATAGATCTTTCACTTCCCCAATTCTTGCCGTAAAGATTAGAGTAAAAAATCGTATACCCTTCATTTCTCAATGAGTCGATAATTGATTTTTTGCCTTCATTTTGAACCCAAAAACTATTATTAGCATCAACAAAATGTCTGTCATCACCAATGATTAAGATACCGAAACCGTTAGGCTGCTGTGTTGGATAATGTATCATATTCCATTCGGTATCCAGTTGGAAGTTCCGGTTCTCCATATCTAAAAACTCCTTTTTAGTTATTTCTCTTACTAATGTATGACCAATCGAACAAAATGTAAGGGAGTTTGCCCAATTTTCAATGTTTTAACTTATGGTGTTATTAGAATTCGCTTTCTTTTTGCCATGAAAGTAAAAAAAGGAGTGGATATATGATTTATTATTTTAGTCCTGTATGATACTATAAGAACAGATTGAATATTAGTGTGAGGTGATTGTATGCGGTATATTATTACGATTTTTTGGACATTCCTTTTAGCGCAAATGCTTACATACGTTATTAGTTCTATGAACGGAACAACTTACAGCTTCTCAACAGGAGTTGTGTTAGCGGCTGTATTTTCTATCGTCATTTTCCTTTTGGCAGCTGTATTGCCAAACGAACCGAGTCATGAGGAAGGCTCTCACTAATTGTCAGTGAGTATTATGGGGTGAAAGCGTTAAGCTTTCACCCTTTTTATTTGCTTATTTTTTATTTTTTCTTGATGAAAATTCCAGCTTCACCAGCATCTATTTCTACATGGTCATTTGCTGTGATCTTTTCTGCAATAAGCTCTCTTGCCAGCACTGTTTCGACTGTCCTTTGCAGGAACCGTCTGAGCGGCCTCGCCCCAAATACTGGGTCGAAGCCATTAACCGCAATATATTCTTTAGCACGGTCTGTCATGCTTATATCAATTTGCTGGTCAGAAAGTCTGCTTTGCAATTGGCTGATAAGCTTTAGAACAATTTCTTTTATTTCTGTTAAAGAAAGTGGCTTAAACAAGATGATTTCATCAATTCGATTCAAGAACTCAGGACGGAAATGTCCTTTCAGCTGGTCCATAACACCAGCTTTTATTGCTTCTGGAATAGAATCTGCTTCCTTGCTTTCAAGAAGTAGGTGTGAACCGATATTAGACGTCATAATGATAACCGTATTTTTAAAGTCAACAACCCTTCCTTGTGAGTCTGTGATTCTGCCATCATCAAGTACTTGCAGAAGGATATTGAACACTTCTGGATGTGCTTTCTCCACTTCATCCAGCAAGACAACACTATACGGTTTTCTTCTGATCGCCTCAGTCAATTGTCCACCTTCTTCGTAACCAACGTACCCTGGAGGTGCTCCAATTAAACGAGATACAGCATGTTTTTCCATATATTCGGACATGTCAATACGAATAATTTGTTCTTCACTGTCAAACAAACTAGATGCTAATGCTTTTGCAAGTTCTGTTTTCCCCACACCTGTTGGCCCTAGAAATAGAAAGGAACCAATTGGCCTGTTCGGATCTTTTATTCCAGCTCTTGCTCTTAATACCGCATCACTGACAAGCTGAACAGCCTCTTTTTGACCAACTACTCGTTCATGCAAAATACTTTCAAGACGAAGCAGCTTCTCTCTTTCCTTTTCCAAAAGCTTCGTAACTGGGATTCCTGTCCATCTTGCTACAATCGCAGAAATTTCCTCCTCTGTTACTTCTTCTCTCAGCAATCGTTCACTTTTCTTTGTAGCTGCCTGTTCTTCAAGCTGTTGCAATTCTTTTTCCAAATGAGGAATACTGCCGTGTCTTAGTTCAGCAGCTTTATTCAAATCATAATTATTCTCAGCATCCTCGAGTTCCCTGCGTTTTCTTTCCAGCTCTTCTTTTTTAGCTTGAACCTTATTAAGTCCTTCTTTCTCTAGCTGCCATTTAGCATGAAGTGCATTTGCTTTTTCCCGTAAATCAGAGAGTTCCTTGCTTATTACAAGCAGTCTTTCCTTGCTAAGTGGATCCTCTTCCCCTTTTAATGCCGCTTCCTCAATCTCAAGCTGCATAATTCTACGTGTCAGTTCATCAATTTCAATTGGCATAGAGTCAATTTCTGTCCTTATCATTGCACAAGCCTCATCGATTAAATCAATAGCTTTGTCAGGCAAAAACCTGTCTGTAATATAGCGGTCAGATAATGTGGCTGCAGCAATGATTGCCCTGTCTTGTATGGAGACACCATGATGAATTTCAAATCTTTCCTTTAGCCCTCTAATGATTGAAACAGTATCCTCAACAGTTGGCTCCGTAACTAATACCTGTTGGAACCTTCGCTCTAATGCCGGATCCTTTTCAATATATTGTCTGTGCTCGTCAAGTGTTGTCGCTCCAATACAATGAAGCTCTCCTCTTGCCAGCATAGGTTTCAGCATATTTCCCGCATCCATTGCACCATCTGTTTTTCCGGCACCGACAATCGTATGAAGCTCGTCAATAAACAGGATAATCCTGCCCTCACTATTTTTCACCTCTTGCAATACTGCTTTAAGTCTTTCTTCAAACTCTCCTCTAAACTTAGCTCCTGCAATAAGGGCACCCATATCTAACGAGAAGATTATCTTATCCTTAAGACCTTCTGGAACATCCTTCCTGACAATTCGCTGGGCAAGCCCTTCTACGATTGCAGTCTTCCCGACTCCCGGCTCTCCAATTAAAACAGGATTATTTTTTGTTTTCCTTGATAGGATTCTGATTACATGTCTTATTTCGTTATCCCTGCCAATAACAGGGTCTAATTTTCCTTCCTTCACATCTGCTACAAGATCCCTGCCATATTTAGAAAGGACATCATACGTTGCTTCAGGATTTTTGCTAGTCACTCTTTGGCTCCCCCTTATATCTTTTATTGATATTCTGAATCCCTGACTGTTTATGCCGATTTTATTGAACAGCTTACCCACTGCAGAATTAGGAACGGAAAATGCAGCAAGCAGGATATGCTCGACAGAAAGATAATCGTCATCCCACTGCTCCCTTTCCTTTTCTGCCTCTGTCAATAATTGTTGAAGTACATTTGTTATATATATGGTACTTTGTTGATTACCACTGATTGAGACTTTGGGCTTTTTGTTCATCTCTTCAACTAAATTTTGCTTGAATTTATCTGTATCCTTATTGAGTTTTTCCAAAACAGACGAAAGAAGATTGTCTGGGCGCTCTAGGATTGCCAAGAATAGATGAACATCATCTATTTCTTGATGGTTTTCGGTTTGAGCAAGTGCCTGAGCATCGGTAATAGCCTGCTGGACTCTTTCCGTCATGATTTCTGGATTCATAAAAAGTCACCTCTTTTGACCATTTTTGACCTTTTTCTTTATTATAATATTTCTTACCCATATGTAAAGCCACCCGAATCATCGGATGGCATCTTTTTTTTCCAAAGCAGCTTGGCTAAACCCCAAGCTTATGGCCTTCTTTGATATGACCAAAGGCGGTTATGGTTTGATGTTTCTGGGAAACGATCTCCAGCTTTCAACTTTAGTTTTTGGGGATTATTTACATTACTTCCTGTTTCGCCTATTTCTATATATACACCATTATTTGGAGCTTTTTGCCCTGGTCGAAACTGTCTATTCTGTCCCATATAAACCCTCCTCAGCTTTAAAGATCCACAGCCTTGTTTCTTACCATGAACTGCACTATTTATTATTTCCTTTTTTTCAAAGCTAATAACGGAAATTATTGACTCATTTTTGGCTGATTATTTTTGTTTTTAAGGCGATACTAAACAAAAAAGAGCCTATCAAAAGGCTCTTTTTTAATAATTTAACTCAATAATTCCACAAGTAACGCTTTTTGAGCATGCATTCTGTTTCCTGCTTCTTGGAAAACGTAGGAGTTAGGTCCGTCAATGATTTCGGCTGTTACTTCCTCTTCTCTGTGTGCTGGCAGGCAATGAAGGAACATGTAATCAGCTTTAGCGTGTGCCACGAGTTCTTTATTGACTTGGAATCCTGCAAAGTCTTTAAGTCTTTGCTCATTTTCCTCTTCTTGGCCCATGCTGGTCCACACGTCTGCGTAGATGACATCTGCATCTGTTACTGCCTCAATTGGATCATTAACAATCGAGATTGTGCTGCCGCTTGCATCTGCAAAACTTTTAGCTAGTGATACAATTTCCTCATTCGGTGCATAGCTTGGCGGTGTTGCAACAGCTACATCCATTCCAACCTTTGCACATGCTATTAACAGGGAGTGTGCGACATTATTTCCGTCACCGATATAAGCAAGCTTTAATCCTTTTAATGTACCTTTCACTTCAAGGATTGTCAGCAAATCAGCCAGCGCTTGGCATGGATGATGAAGGTCTGTTAAGCCGTTAATAACAGGAATTGTCGCATGTTCTGCTAATTCCTCAACTGTCTCGTGAGCAAATGTTCTAATCATAATTGCATCAACATATTGTGATAATACTTTCGCAGTATCAGAAACAGGCTCGCCTCTTCCGATTTGTAAATCGCGAGAGCTTAGGAAAAGTGCCTGACCACCGAGCTGAAACATTCCTGTTTCAAAGGACACTCGTGTTCTAGTTGATGATTTCTCAAAAATCATTCCGAGTGTTTTCCCTTTTAATGGTGCGATTAGTTCTCCGTTCAAATAAGCTTCCTTCATTTCCTTCGCTTTATGAACTAACTCTTTAATGGTTTCTGGAGAATATTCAGCAAGAGTTAACAAATCCTTGCCTTTAAGGTCTACAGATGCTGCTATCATACGGTGCTCACGTCCTTTCTAAACGTTTTATGCCAATCATTAATGGATTGAACAGTAATGGAATCTGCTTTAAAGGAATCAATAAATGCTTCTAAGCTTTCCTGTTGTGTGAATGTGATAATACGATTTCTTGTTGCTGTTTCACGAAGAAGCTTATCGTCTTCGCCATTTAACGGATTATAAAAGGCAACTGTTTGTTCCTCAGCCAACAATTCTGCAGCTTCTTCTGCTGTTTTTACTACAAGGCCAGCAGCCTCTGCTTTTTGCTTTAAGGAATTGTCGAAGCTGTCAGATTTTATGACAATTTGTTTGGTTTCGACTTTTTTCAAGGTTGGATGGAACACCTTCTTCAAGCCTTCTTCAAGTGTATTTGCCAAGGCAATTCCTTCACCAGTTGATCTCATTTCCGGACCAACCTTTGAATCAAGGCCCTTCAAGGCATAATTTGAATAGACAGGATATTTAATGCAGACAAAGTTTATGTCCTCTGTGAAGGTCTTTTCCTCTTCTGACAAATTATATTTCCCAAGCAATATTTTTGTCGCAATTTGAACTAATGGCACTCCAGTAACCTTGCTGACAATCGGAACCGTTCTGCTCGCTCTTGGATTTACTTCTAATACATAAACCTTTTCGCCATCAATGATATATTGGATGTTCATAAGGCCTTTATAGCCTGTGTTCCCAACAATCTTCTTCGCATATGTCAGCATTTTCGCTTTCACTGAATCAGAAAGGGTTTGAGCTGGAAGAATAGACAAGCTGTCACCAGAATGAACACCAGTTTTTTCAATGTGCTCCATTATTGCAGGTACACAAATGTTTTCTCCATCTGCTGCCAAGTCCAGTTCTGCTTCAAACGCCTCTAAAAATTGATCAACAAGGACTGGATAAGGAATATCTGTCTGCAAATATGCCTTTAAGTCATTATCATTATTAATTCTTTCCATCCCTTTTCCGCCAATGACATAGGATGGTCTGATTAAAACTGGGTATGACAATTTATTAACAGAAGCAAGCAAACCTGATTCATCAAAAGCGATATCTCCTTCAATATGAGGAATGCTTTCTTCATCAAGCATTTGATAAAATAGTTCTCTGTCTTCGAGCACATCAATTGTTTGACTGTTTGTGCCGAGTATTTTAACACCATGCTCTTCTAGTCCCTTTGCTACATTGATTGCAGTCTGCCCGCCAAGCTGCACAATCGCTTCTTTAATTCCCTCTGAATCTACTACATTCATAATATCTTCAATTGTCAGCGGTTCAAAATACAGTCTGTCTGCTGTCGCAAAGTCAGTGCTTACTGTTTCTGGATTATTATTTATTATGATTGTTTCAATATTTTCCTGTTTTAACGCAAATACTCCATGCACAGAACAGTAATCAAATTCAATTCCTTGACCGATACGAATCGGTCCGCTCCCGACAACAAGCACTTTTCTTTTGCTGCTTTCGGTCTGTTCATTTTCCCCAAAATAAGTAGAGTAGTAGTAATTTGTTTTTGCTTCGAATTCTGCTGCACATGTATCTACCATTTTGTATACAGGTAAAATGTCCAGAGCTTTACGCTTATTGCGCACATCCAGTTCCGTACAGCTCCAAGCACTTGCCAAAAATTCATCACTAAAGCCTTTTTCCTTCCAAAGCTGAAGCGATTTTTGCTCTACTGTTTCAAGTGTAGCTGCGAGTATATCTCTTTCCATCTCAACAAGTCTATTGAAAATCTGTAGGAAGAATAAGTCGATTTTCGTTAATTGATGAATTGCCTCCATTGTTTCTCCTCTGCGAAGCAGTTCGATCAGAACAAAAAATCTTTCGTCTGTTTGGTCCTTTGCCTTTGCGTACAATTGCTCTGTACTCAAAGCAGCAATTCCTGGAATACGTAAATCATTACCTTTGATTTCTAATGAACGAATTGCTTTTAAAAGTGCTCTTTCTATATTCCGATCAATTCCCATTACTTCCCCTGTTGCCTTCATCTGTGTACCCAGCTTTCTTGCAACGGTTGGGAACTTATCAAACGGCCATTTTGGGAACTTCACGACCGCATAATCAAGTGCTGGCTCAAAGCTTGCAAATGTATCGCCTGTTACAGGATTAATAATTTCATTCAGTGTATAACCAACAGCTAATTTCGCTGCCATTCTGGCAATTGGGTATCCTGTCGCCTTTGATGCAAGGGCTGATGATCTGCTGACCCTTGGATTAACTTCAATTAAGTAATACTTCTTGCTGTTTGGATCTAACGCAAACTGAATATTACAGCCGCCGATAATTCCTAATGCAGAAATAATCTTAATCGAAGCAGAGCGAAGCATTTGATATTCCACATCTGTCAATGTTTGCGAAGGAGCAACAACAATGCTGTCGCCTGTATGAATACCGACTGGGTCAATGTTTTCCATATTACAAATCGTGATACATGTATTCATGCTGTCACGCATTACTTCATACTCCACCTCTTTAAAGCCGGCAATACTTCTTTCCACAAGACACTGTCCAATCGCACTTTCCTTCAGACCGCCGCTGACAAGCTTCGTGAATTCCTCCATGCTGTCAGCGATTCCTCCGCCTGTTCCTCCTAATGTATAGGCAGGTCGCACAATGATTGGGAAACCAATCTCTCCTGCAAATTCAACTGCTTCATCAACTAAATGAACAATTTTGCTTTCAGGCACAGGTTCATTTAATTCATACATAAGCTGGCGAAATGCCTCACGGTCCTCTCCCTTTTTGATTGATTCAATGGAGCTTCCTAACAGTTTCAAATCGTACTTTTCAAGAATTCCCTGTTCGCTCAATTGGAAAGCAAGGTTTAAACCAGTTTGCCCACCCAAAGTTGCAAGCAAGCCATCTGGTTTTTCCTTGGCAATAATCATTTCCAATACATCTGGAGTGAGTGGTTCGAAATAAATGGAGTCTGCAAAGGTCTGGTCTGTCATTATCGTAGCCGGATTGTTGTTGACTAGGATAACCTGATAACCCTCTTCCTTTAACGCCATACATGCTTGTGTACCTGCATAGTCAAATTCTGCCGCTTGACCGATTACAATTGGTCCCGAACCGATTACTAATATTTTTTTAATACTGTTGTCTTTAGGCATATGCAAATACTCTCCCACTGTTAGCTTTAACATTTTCTATAAATTCATCAAATATATAATGTCCTTCTGATGGTCCAGGATTTGCTTCTGGATGAAACTGAACTGTTTGCAAAGGATATACACTATGTGTCAATCCTTCCACTGAATTATCATGAAGGTTAAAGAATCTCGCTTCACAGCCAGTATTTGCAAGACTTTCCTCTTCCACAACATAGCTGTGATTTTGTGATGACATAATTACTTTATTATTGCGCTTATCAAACACTGGATGATTTGCGCCTCGATGTCCAAATGAAAGCTTTGTCGTGTCACCGCCGAGTGCCAGTGCAGCAAGCTGATGGCCAAGACAAATTCCTAATGTCGGATAATGCTGGATTAACAGCTTTACTGTAGGCAGTACATCTGTTAGCTCCTTAGGATCTCCAGGTCCATTTGACAGCAGGATTCCATGTGGCTTTAAGCCTTTTACTTCATCAAATGTTGTGTTATACGGTACAACGGTAACTTTGCAGCCTCTTTCGACAAGTCCATCAAGCATGCTTTCCTTCTTCCCAAAATCAATTAACACGATATGATATTTACCGTCACCGTAGGATTGATGTATCTTCTCTGACACCTTCGGCACCTTCGCATCCTTAACTAATAAGAAGTCTTCCCTAGCTACATTCTCATCAGTCGTAAGGATAGCTGGCATGGAGCCTTCCTGGCGAATGTTTTTAACGATCGATCTTGTATCAACATGGCTCAACAAAGGGATGTTCCATTTTTCCAGATATTCAGCAAGAGAATATTGGGACTGATAATGGTATGCCTGCATATTTGCTTCATAGACGATAACACCTTTAACATGCGGCTTTTTGCTCTCAAAATCTTCTTTGTTGATTCCATAGTTCCCAATAAGGGGATACGTAAAGACAATGATTTGATCTTTATAGGACGGATCTGTCAAAACCTCCTGATATCCTGTCATTCCTGTAAAAAAGACAATTTCTCCACAAAGTGTTTCACTTGCCTTTGTAGCAAATTCGCCTTTATAATTCTTTCCATTGCTTAAATGTAAATATCCTTCCATCTTTAGCACACCTCGATAATCCATGTATATTTATTCATAAATTTCTTATAATTATACATTAGAATGTAAAAAAATACAGCTTATATTGCAATATTACTGTAAATATTCAATTTATTTTCTATTATGGTTACAGCTTCCTTTAATTCATCTGTTGTTATATTTAAACTTGGCAGCAAGCGAATTACCTTTTCTCCGGCATTCAGGACAATTAGCCCTGCTTCTCTTAACTCAGCAAGTATATTTGCTACAGGAAGCTCAAGCTCTATTCCAATGATAAGTCCTAATCCACGGACTTCCTTCACAGCTGTGTTTGCTTTCAATTTTTCTTGCAATAAACTGATTAAAAACTCACTTTTCTTGCCAACTTCGTCTAAGAAGCTCTCTTCAAAAATAATCTCCATTGTTTTACAAGCTGCTGCCATCGCCAGTGGATTACCGCCAAATGTTGTACCATGACTGCCAGGCCCGAAAAACTCTACCAATTCTTTTTTTGCAGCAATCGCCCCAACGGGAATACCATTAGCTAACCCTTTAGCTGATGTAATGATATCTGGATTTAAGGAAAAATGCTGAAATGCAAATGGTTTACCTGTTCTGCCGATTCCAGTTTGAATCTCATCAATAATCAACAGCGCTCCTACACTCTTACATAAAGCTTCTGTCTCTTTTAGAAACTCTTCTTTCGCAACATGGATGCCGCCTTCTCCTTGCACGATTTCAAGCATGACTGCTGCCACATCTTCTGTCAGCTCTGCTTTTAATGCTTCCATATCATTAAACGGCACATTTACAAATGTTTCGAGCATTGGACCGAAGCCTTGCTTAATCTTATCTTGACCTGTTGCAGACATTGCTGCAAAGGTTCTGCCATGAAATGACTGCTCGAAAGTGATAATTTTTGTTTTGCCAGTTGCTTTTCTAGCAAGCTTGATTGCTCCTTCATTTGCCTCTGCACCACTGTTAGCAAAAAATACTGCTTCCATGCCGCTTGCAGTTGCTAAGGCTGTTGCTGCTTTTTCCTGTATTTCTACTGGAAATAAATTAGAAACATGCCAAAACTTATCGAGTTGTGCTTCGACTGCTGCCTTAACCTCGTCGTGGCAATGACCAAGATTGCAAACACCAATTCCTGCTGTAAGATCTAAATATTTTTTTCCTTCTGTACTGAACATATAGCTTCCTTTGGCTGTTGCTGGCTCTATCTCCCATTTGGAGTAAGTCGGAAATAAATGACTCATTTACATAACCTCTCATTCGCTACAATTTTTGTTCCGTTCCAAATTTCAGCTGAATAAAATTCCTTTTTGCCTGATACAATCATGGCACTGTTTAATCCACTATCAATGGCTGCAAGTGCTGAAGTTACTTTAGGTACCATACCACCAGTAATTTGCCCTTCCTCTATATACTGCAGCACTTCCTCTTTCCCTATTAGACTGGCAACCTCACCGTCTATCATAATGCCCTCAACATCTGTTACAAATAAGCATTGTTCTACCTTTAAGCTCTTTGCAACGGCTGATGCTGCATAATCTGCATTTATATTTAGCTTAATCCCATCTTCTGTTATTCCCAGTGGAGTTAAAACAGGGATATAGCCTTCTTCTAATAAGCGTAAGATAAGTTTATTATTAACTTCCTCTACATTGCCGACATATCCAAGATTTTCTTCATCAATCATACTTGCCTGCAAGCAGTTATCATCCGTCCCGTTAATTCCAACTGCATAAAGATCATTTTTCCTTAATAAATCAACTAGCTTCCTGTTCGTTTTGCCTGACAAAACCATCTCGACAACGGCAAGTGCTTCTTCCGTCGTTTTTCGTAAACCATTGTGAAACTCTGCCTTTACGGATAATAAATCAAGCATTTCATTTATATCAGGTCCGCCACCGTGAACAAAAATTATATGGAAGCCGTCGTGCTGCAGTTTTTTTATACTGGAAAAGAACCCTTCGGAAAGCTGATCAATCACACTTCCCCCGCATTTAATAAGTATTGTCTTCATTCTCTTAAGACACCCCTATGTTCTATAGCTTGCATTGATTTTTACATAATCATAGGACAAATCGCAGCCCCATGCTGTTCCACTCTCGTTACCGTTATGCAAATCAACATGAACTTGGATATAATCTTTATTTAAATATGCAATTGCGTCATCTTCTGAAAACATTTGTGGTTCACTGTTTTTCAACATGGTGATCGGACCAATTGCAATATCGACAGACCCCGGATTTACATTTGTATTTGTTTGCCCGATTGCGGTAATGATTCTTCCCCAGTTAGCATCTGAGCCATACATGGCTGTTTTAACAAGATTAGAACCGACAATCTGCTTTGAAATGATTTTTGCTTCTTCCTCTGTTTTACAGCCCTTCACATTCACTTCAATTAATTTTGTAGCCCCTTCACCATCTTTTGCAATTTGCTTTGCAAGACTCTCACATGCCACAGACAGCAATTCCACAAAAACAGGATAGTCAGGATGCGCTAACGTCAGCTCTTCATTTTCAGCATAACCATTAGCCAAAACAAGGACTGTATCATTTGTAGAAGTATCTCCGTCAACTGTAATCTGGTTGAAAGATGTCGGGATAACAGTGCTCAATGCCTTTTGCAAAACATCTGAAGAAATATTCGCATCTGTTGTCAGAAAGCCGAGCATTGTTGCCATATTCGGATGGATCATGCCTGATCCCTTTGCAGCACCGCCAATGGTAACTGTCTTTCCGCCGATTTCAGCAGTGAAACAGCATTTTTTCATCACTAAATCTGTCGTTAAGATAGCCTCTTGAAAACTGTCTGCATCTGCCTTTTCATTACCAAACACAAGCTGATTAATTCCTGCTGCAATCTTATCCATTTTCAGGAATTCTCCAATAACTCCTGTTGAGGAAACAGCTACATACTCTTGTTTTGTTTCGAGATGTTCAGCCAGTAATTTCCTCATTTGATAAGCGTCCTGTAAGCCTTTTTCTCCCGTGCAGGCATTTGCACAAGCACTGTTTACAACGACTGCTTGGATGAGATTTTCTGCCTTAATGGAAGCCTGTGTTACCTTTAGCGGTGCTGCTTGGAAATGGCTCATCGTGTAAACTGCTGCACAGCTTGCAGGCACCTCACTAACAATCGCACCCAAATCCTTTTTATTGTAACGCAGCCCTGCATGTAAACCTGCTGCCTTAAAACCTGATGGTGAAACAATGCTGCCATCTGGAACTTCTTTTATTTCAAAGGTTTGCTCCCCTTTTGATACAACCTGCATGAATACTCCTCCTTATGGATACATAGGCACAAAATTCAAGCCTGTACATTCGTCGATGCCAAACATAATATTCGCATTTTGTACTGCTTGCCCTGCAGCGCCTTTCATTAAATTATCAATTGTAGCTATAATTGTGAGCCTTCCTGTTCTTTCGTCGAGTTGTAAGCCGATATCGCAATAATTGGAGCCACTAACCTCCTTGATGGAAGGGAAATTGCCTATTGGTCTTACACGTACAAAAGGTTTGTCTTTATATGCATCCATAAACAGCGTGTGAACCTGCTCTATCGTGCTTTCCTTTTGTAAGGAAGCATATATTGTCGCCATAATGCCTCTGTTAACAGGAAGCAAATGAGTGGAAAAAGTAACAGGTGCTATCGAAGCATTCCATTCTGTTAACTGTTGTTCAATTTCTGGTATATGCTGATGCTCATTTACTTTATAGATTTTTAAATTTTCATTCATTTCAGCAAGCATTGTTCCCCTTGAAGGTGTCCTGCCTGCACCAGAGATGCCTGATTTCGCATCGATGATGATACTATCCGGCTTAACAATATCTTCTTTAATAACAGGTGCTAATCCAAGCAATGTTGCAGTCGGATAACAGCCTGGGTTTGATAACCAATCTGCTGTTGCAATATTTTCCTTATTCCATTCAGAAAGTCCGTAAACAAACTTGTTTACCACCTCTTTAGGAGCAGGCTGTTTCTTATACCATTTTTGATAATCATCCAAGTTACGGAGGCGCATATCTCCCGATAAATCAACGATCTTTATTTGTTTATCAGCAAACTCGCTTATTAGCTTGCTTGATACACCAGATGGAGTAGCAAAAAAGACAACATCACAATTTGCTGCAATAGCCTCAGAATCTACCTTTTCTAATTTATTTTCGACGATGCTATATAGATGGGGATATTCATTCCATACAGGAACTTCGTCTCTTGTTGTATGGACAGAGTGAATAGAAAATTCAGGGTGATTTGCTAAAACCCTCATTAATTCAGCTCCACCGTATCCAGTTGTACCAATAATTGCAGCTTTCATCATTTCCTCCTTCTACAGGAAGTTCTGTATATTTAATCATTTTTATTTATAAATATTAATATTCGATTCTCTTATTATAAAAACTTAGCATTATAAAATCAACCGTTTTTCAAAAAAGAATTAATTTTCTATTTTCTTTACTAATGATATGTATCACCGTGTTGTCTTGCCCATCTTTTTTGCAAATAAAAAAAACACCTAAACAGGTGTTTTCGCTCATTAATAGGTGTTAGCACTATCGTCTAGCAGGATTACTTGAACCTGCTCACCCTTTTTAAATCCATTAATGCCTCCCGGGAGGATTGTTAAGGCATTGGCGTTAGCAATACTGCTGACAATACTTGATTTATCTGTGCCGCTTGGTCCTGTATAAAGGACACCATCTTCAAGGACAGCACGGCTTCTGATGAATCTTGTGAATGCATTTGTTGTTGGAAAATCCTCTTTCAGAATTGCTGAAGCTTTCGTTAAATGCGGCTTTTCCGAAAACAACATCGTTCTGATGATTGGCCTTGCATAAAGTTCAAAGCCAACAAAGCATGCCGACGGGTTTCCTGACAGCCCAAATAACAGCTTTCCGTTTAACACAGCGACTGTCGTTACACTTCCAGGACGCATTGCAATCTTGTTAAATAATACTTCAGCACCTAATTTTCGGTAAATCTCTGGCAGCAGGTCATAGTCTCCGACTGAAACACCGCCTGTAGTCAATAAAATATCCACAGTGTCCAATGCTTTTTTCATAGCTTGATAGCTTTCGTCCAGTACGTCTGCAAGCTTGCCGAAATAGACTGCTTCTGCTCCAGCTTGCTTTATTTGAGCCATTACCATATAGGCATTACTATTTCTGATTTTACCTTCCTCAAGCTCTTCATGTACCTCCAGTAATTCACTTCCTGTCGCAAACACCCCAATTATAGGCTTTTTTGCAACTGGTACTTGTTCATAGCCAAATGTTGCGAGCAATGCTACAATTCCGGGATTTATTTTTGTCCCTTTTTTAACAAGAACAGCACCTGCTTGTACATCCTCCCCTTTAAAGGAAAGGTTTTCTCCTTTGAATACTGGCTTGCTAATGGTAATATGTTTGTCATCAAGTTGTGATGCTTCGATTACATCCTCTAGCATCACAACTGCATCACAGTCTGGAGGCAGCATTGCTCCTGTCATAATTCGAACAGCTTCAAACCTGCCAACGCTTTTTTTGGAAACATAGCCTGCACCTATTTCGTCAATCACTTTCAAACGGAGCGGGTTTTCTTTCGAACAGCCAGCCAGATCCTCTGCTTTTACTGCATATCCATCATACGCAGACCTGTCAAACCTCGGAACATCATGGTCTGCTTTCAAATCTTCACTTAAGAAACGATCACAGCTGTCAAAGATCGAAACGAATTCCTGCTGTCCCTCCAGCTTATGCTCCATTACTTTCTGTACTGCATCTGCCACCGCCAGCGGTGTTCTTTTTTCAACCATTACAACCCCTCTTCTCTACCCGCCGATATAGGACATCTCTATTTTACTCTTACTTCTACTTGTTTCTTCTGTCCGCAAATCTGAATATCTGTCAGCGCGATTTTGCCAAACTCCCTTAATATAATCCAACACTTCCTGGTCTGTAACACCATTACGAATAAAATGCTTTAAGTCATGGCCATTCCCATTAAACAGACATGTGTATAATTTTCCGTCTGCTGAAATCCTCGATCTAGTACAGCTTGAACAAAAGGATTCTGTCACAGATGTAATGAAGCCTACATATGTACTCGTGTCTTTATATAAATACTTTTTGGCCACTTCTCCATAATAATCAGGCTCTGCTTCCATTAACTCAAATTCTGTTTTCAATAAATCAATAATAGCCTTCTTCGACACAACTTCATCCAGCTTCCAGCCATTTGTGCTGCCAACATCCATATACTCAATGAAACGAAGCTCTATATTTTCTTCAAGACAAAACTTCGCCATTGGAATAATTTCCGACTCGTTCAGCCCTTTTTTGACTACCATATTTATTTTTACACCCAGACCGGCATTTTTAGCTGCTTCAATCCCTTTTTTGACAGGATTCGTGCGCACATTCCTTCCATTCATCTGACCGAAAAGTTCATCATTTAAGCTATCCAAGCTTATGTTGACACGTTTTAAACCGGCATTTTTAAGGGCAAGTGCATACCGTGGTAGATATATGCCATTTGTCGTTAAAGCAATATCCTGCAAACCATCGATTTGGACAAGCCTCTCAATAAGCAGGTGGAGGTCTTTGCGAAGCAAAGGCTCACCACCTGTCAGGCGGATTTTTTCGACACCTAGCGATACAAAGGCCTTTGCCAGCCTCTCCAATTCTTCAAAGGAAAGCAACTCTTCTTTTGGAAGAAAAGCATAATCCTCCCCAAATATTTCGGCAGGCATACAATAACTGCACCGGAAGTTACAGCGGTCAATTACACTTATACGCAAATCCCTCAGCGGTCTATTAAGTAAGTCCTTCATGTTGTCATTCACCTCCTGAAACATAGCTGAATATTCCAAAAATAAAAGTAAGTAAGGGAGAAAATTCTCCCTTACTTACTTTTATTGCACACCTAATGCAATTTTTGCATATCTGGACATTCTGTCTTTTGTCCAATGTGGAGTCCAGACGATATTCACTTCTGTTTCCTTTACTTCAGGTATGTCTGTAACAGCAGCTTTCACCTGATCAACGATAACTCCTGCTAGCGGGCAGCCCATCGCAGTCAATGTCATCGTTACAGTCAATATACCAGCATCATTCAACTCAAGGTCATATACGAGACCAAGATTAACAATATCTACACCTAATTCTGGATCGATGACAAGCTCTAACGCACCCATAATATTATCTTTTAATGCTTCTTCCATTTTATCCACTCCTTATCAACTCTTCTATATAACGGATCTGCCTGATCCAAAAAATCTCCTATATTGTTCCTTCTTATCATAACAGAGATGTACTCTAGATTAAAAGAATTCGATTAGGAAATATCAATAAATCAGGGAAATCACCTATAGGGCTTTATCTGCCTGCAGAAACTCTGTAAACCAGTCTATCGTTTTTAGCATCGCTTTTCTGCTTACTTTATGTCCTGTATTTTCTTCTGTTATATAAAATAGGTTCTCTGGTGTTTCTTCGTATAATGGCAGGATGGATTCATAAAACTGACGGGAATACTTATATGGAACAACTTCATCCTTTTTACCATGCCAAAACATCAATGGTCTGTTATCGAGCTTTTCAGGCTGTTTACTTAAATCAAGCTCTCTTAATTTTTGCAGCAGGTTATTGATTTCCGCTTCAGTAAGTGGCACATCATAGCCCCGTTCTTTCACTTCCTGAATGGTGTAATTGGCAAACTGCTCATAATAAGGCATTCCCATAAGACATACAGCAGTATTAATCCATGGGTAACGGCTTAATGCTCCTAAAGTAACAATTCCTCCCATGCTTGTACCGACGAGGCCGATCCGGCCTATTTGAATAAGCTTCTTACTCTCAAAATAATTTTTGATAAGCTCAATTTCCTCAATTGTTTTTAGAACAATATCCCAAAACTGAAGATTCAGCTTCATTCCTGTAAGACCTGTGTCTCTTTCACCGTGATACATGGCATCAGGCAGGACAACCCGAAAGCCTTTTTCTGCTAAATTATAGGCAAAATGGAGATTATGCTCCTTTGCACTTGTGAAGCCATGAATAAATTGAATAAAAGGAAGGGGCTTATCAATATTTTCTTGTGCGACAATATGCAAAACAGGTACATCTTTTATATTTATTTTTTCGATAATAATCATTTATATGCCTCCCCTAGCTAGATTTTTTTGTAAATTTATTTTTGTTGAGTTAACATAATAGATAAGCGAGCAAGTATGCATGCTTATAATTTTATTTTTCAGCTATACAAGTTCTTCATAGAACCTTAACACTTGCCTATTACAATAAATGCATATATTGCATTGATGTACGATATGTATATAATAGCAATATTTAGTTTATCATGAAGTCTTTCTATTTACTAAGCATGTTACTTAAGAAGCTGGTGGTTATGACCATCAACTTTTTATAAATAATATTACTAAACGATAAGGAGAAATTATGACAGAAAAACATCTGATTGCTTTAGACCTTGATGGAACATTACTTAAAAACGATAAGACAATTTCCCCTTTAACAAAAAAAGTGATTGAAAAGGCAAAAGAAGCCGGTCATATTGTAATGATTGCAACTGGAAGACCTTATCGAGCAAGTGAAGCTATTTATAAAGAACTTAATTTAGATACACCTATTGTTAATTTTAACGGTGCTTTCATTCATCATCCCCGCTCACAGGAATGGGGAATATACCATTCCCCTTTAGACATTTCCACTGTAAAAGATATTGTGGAAGCATGCAGTGAATTTGACTACCATAATATAATTGCTGAAGTAATCGATGATGTGTATTTTCACTATCATGATGATAAATTGCTCGACATCTTTTCATTAGGAAATCCGAAAACAACAACAGGAAATCTAATGGAATTTTTGGAAGCATCACCAACATGCTTGCTCATCCATGCTGAGGAAAAGGATGTAGTACGCATTCGCAAGCATTTATCTGATGTTCACGCTGATTTAATTGATCACCGCCGCTGGGGAGACCCTTATCATATTATTGAAATTGTCAGGACAGGCCTAAGCAAGGCGATAGGTTTGCAAAAGGTTTCTGATTTTTATCATATCCCGCAAAAGAATATCATTGCTTTTGGTGATGAGGATAATGATTTTGAGATGATTGAATATGCAGGTGTTGGAGTTGCAATGGGCAATGGCTTGCAGGAGCTTAAATCACGAGCGAACCATATTACATTGACAAATGAACAGGATGGCATTGCCGTCTTCTTGAACGATTATTTAGATTTAAAGGCACTATGATAAAAAAAGAGTCGCGTTTTTGGCTCTTTTTTTTGGTTAACATTACCGCCTATTTAATCTGGGCAATGACCAATACTATTGAAAGAAGCAGTTTGCAGCTGTTTCCTTTTGAAAATGATCACACTGCCTTTAGCTCTAAAGGCAAATGGTTGTGCTTCGTCCATTTTACAAATATGACTTTGCGGAGGGATTACTTGCTATGGGAAAACGAAATAAATCAAAACGCTTTGTGCAGCAGGGTGTAGACTCAGTATCTAAGCATGATGAACGTATCCCTTATCATATGACATATGCAGAGGCCGAAAGCTATAAGATGGGCAACTCTAAGGACACTCACGGAGGAATATAAATGGGCAACCGATTATTTCAAGAAGCTAGACAAGCAGTAGAATTGGCAAAGATGTCTGATGGCCGTGATTCGGAAAGAATGATTGCCATCGCCAAAAATGCATTAAGCTCTGCCTATGCAAATACGACAAGTGCTGAACAAGAACAGCTGTCAGATTTGCAAAAGGAGCTTGAGCAGCTAGAAACCCGTTAATAAAAGTAAAACCAGCCCTCACTTTTGAGGGCTGTATCCTTTAAGAAGGGAATTTTTCAAGAATAACAGGATCACTTATTTTTCCGTCTTCATCCTGAAAATAAAGGATAAGTGTGCCATTCTTCGGTAAGCTTGCTTCTTTGATTACAAGCTTCAGCTTAAAGCTCCCATTTTCACCGACAACTACAGGTTGCTTAGAAATAATTTCCTCATGACCATCCTCGACTGTGTAGGTAAGAGTTGAATCGGCTTTACCTTCGATTGTATACATCCCTTTTTGCCCACTTGTTTTTATATCGGTAACCATATTCCTTTCTGGAACCGTTAAACTTGCCTTTGCTGTTACAAGATTTTTGCTATTTTTTCTGCCTAACAATGTTGCCTTAACAGTGTATTCCCCGCTTGGAACGAATTCACCATTACTTTTACGGTAATTCCATTTTTCCACCCATGTATGCGTGTCACCTGCTTTTAGCTTTAATTCCTGCAATGCCTGCAAGAATGACTTGTTTGCCGAGTAGCGGTAAACCTCTTTTCCACCTTTTTCTCTAATCGATATTTCATATTTTTGTGAGGAAGAGAAAACAAGCTTTAAATCCTTTTCAGATTTATTGGCAACAGTCATTGTAATTTCTGCATAGTCTTTTTTTGGTGCTGCAGTTATATTAAACTGCAAGTCATTTCCTTGGGCAAATGTGCTACCCTCACCAAAGGAAAATAACGCTATTACTAGTGCTGCTGCAAATATGGCTCGTAGCACAGTAGGGACGACCTCCTTTATTCTTTTCTGAAGAAGCCGAATATTTCTGTTGTTTGCACGATGTTAGTAAATGCTTGCGGGTCAACCTCTTTAATGGTCTTCTCCAAGTCATACAATTCATAGCGTGTAACAACAATCATCATCATATCCCTGTCTTCATTGGAAAAGGCTCCTTTTGCTGGAACCATTGTTATTCCTCTCACTAGCTTCTCATGAATTGCCAGTTTTAATTCATCAGATTTTTTTGTGACAATCATTGCAGTCAGCTTTTGGTGCCTTGTATGTATCGCATCAATTACCCTTGTCGAAGCATACAGCGTCACTAATGTATACAAGGCTTTTTCCCATCCGTAGAGATAGCCTGCAGTTATGATGATAATACTATTTAATGTAAAAAAGTAAGTTCCAACAGGCTTGTCCTGCATTCGCGAAAGAATCATTGCAACAATATCCATGCCTCCTGTTGAAGCACCAATCTTTAAAGTAATCCCAACACCAACAGCTGCAATAACACCGCCAAAAACAGCATTCAGCAATATATCATCTGAATAGGAATGAACCGGCAGAAGCTCCAGAAATAAAGACATAAATGCAACACTAAGGAAGCTGTAGCATGTAAATGATTTCCCTACCTTAATCCAGCCTAAAATGGCGATAGGTACATTCAGTAAAAACAGCAATATTCCTGTTGTAATTGGTGTAACACTTGCAATAAGCTGTGCTACACCAGCAAACCCGCTTGCATAAACATCAGCAGGTATTAAGAAAAAGTTCATAGCAACAGCGTTCAAAAGCGCCCCTATAATTACAACGACTAACTTTTTTGTTAAAGTCCAATACATACTAATCCCCCAGTACTATATTTGCTCCTAACCTATTAGGATTCATTGTTTTTTTGCATAAGATTTTATAAACTAATGGTATGCACCATTAAAACAAAACATATGTATACATACCAGCATTCAATATTACCATAATTTCCACTGCATGAAAGTCTTATATTGAAAAAAGACAGAAAGAAGTTGAAGAGATATGACATACAAAATTTTGGCGGACAGCGCTTGTGATCTGCCTCTCTCTTATTATGACGATAATGATGTCATTCTATTTCCATTGAAGGTAAATTTGGAAAACAAAGAGTATGAAGATTTAAAAACAATCAATCCCAGTGCCGTATATGAAGCGATTCGCAGAGGAGAAGTACCAAAAACCTCCCAGGTTTCGCCGTCTTTGTTTAAGGATGTCTTCACAGAAATGGCACAAAATGGGGAAAGCGGTATTTACGTGGCTTTTTCCTCCCAGCTTTCAGGTACATACCAAACAGCGCAAATGATTTATGAGCAAGTACTGGAGGAGTACCCTGAATTTCAGCTTTCCATTATTGACAGTAAATGTGCATCATTAGGTGCTGGCCTGGCTGTTCAGGAATGTGTCAAGCAACGGCAACTTGGTAATGACTTGGAAGAAGCAGTGAAGCAAGCACGCTTTGTATGTGAGCATATGGAGCATCTGTTTACAGTCGAAGATTTAGAGTACTTGGCTAAGGGCGGCCGTGTTTCCAAAGCGTCTGCTTTTGTTGGAGGCTTACTTCAAATTAAGCCGCTTCTTCATGTGGAGGACGGCAAGCTTGTTCCGTTGGAAAAAATCCGCGGCAAAAAGAAGCTTCTGCGCCGTATGCTTGATGTGATGGAGGAGCGCGGGGTTAGTCTTGATACACAGACAATCGCTATCAGCCATGCCGACGATTTAGTGACAGCAACTGAACTCAAAGAAGCCATTATGGAACGTTTCCATCCAATTGATGTGTATATTTCTTCGATCGGAGCAGCAGTTGGTTCCCATACTGGTGCAGGAACAATTGCCTTGTTCTTTCAAAACAGCAAGTAAAACAAATCAATCCAGCAGGGATGTATTTGCATACTAGCTGCTCCTTTCAGTCATACTATCTAATGTTCATGCAGATGAACATTAGTTTATGAATGGAGGAGTATAAAAACAATGTCAAATACTTCTGATGCTAATAAAAAACCAAATGATAATAATGCGCGCTTGGAGCACAAAAATGAGCTTCGAGAAAAAAACCGCAAACAAGGTAAACATCAATACAGCAAAAAAACAGATCACCTATAAGAAAGGAGCAGCCACAAAGGCTGCTCCTTTTTATTCGTCTTTCGTCTTTAAATGCGTCCAGCCATCTTCTTGGTAGACTTTATTTTCCTTCATTAACCTGCCAAGCGCTCTCTTGAATGAGCCTTTGCTCATACCAAATCTCTCTTGGATTTCCTCTGGCATGCTTTTATCAGTATATGGCATTTGGCCTTTTCTTTGTTCTAAATAGGCAAGCACTGTTTTTGAATCCTCATCAAGCGCTTCTTCTTTGCGAGGCAATAGCGAAACATTGATTGTTCCATCTTCCTTCACATCAATGATTCGGCCATTAACCTTTTCACCAAGGCGCGGCTCTATTTTACGCTCTGATTCATGAATGAAGCCTTTAAAGCCTTCAGCAGTATAAATCCAGCTGCCAACCTTTGCAGTCCGGTAAATATGCCCATGTATGTTTTTGTTATAGTCTGCTCGTGTAGCTTTAGTCGAAATGCTTTCAATGATAGGGTCTGTCGCAGGTTTTACATAAAGCAAATTATTGCGGTCTACCCTTAATGTAATATAAAGCAAATCTCCAATCTCTGGCCACACCTCTTCATGAACAGGTAAATCATCCTCGCCAAGAAGCATGTCCTTTTTCAAACCAATATCAAAAAAGCAGCCAAGCCCTTCTTTTATATCCGCTACCTTCACCCAATCATATTCTCCTACTGAAATGGATGGTATATTCGTGCTTGAGCATGCTCTTCCTTGGGAATCTGTATAAATAAACACACGAATCTCATCCCCAATTTCTAATTTCTGATCTGTTTCACTAAAATGAAGCAGAACGTCTTCTCCTTCTTCTTCTAGAGTCAGAAAATATCCAAATGATGCTTCCCTTGCGACCGTCAGTATTTCTACACGACCTATGTAATCTCTTAACGCCACGTTAATGTCCTCCTTGATTTTTTCATCTATCGTAAACTGATTTACACACTAAAGTTGTTACAACTGATTTATTTTACTATAATACAGACATAAAAGGAAATGGGGAAAAACCCCATCACTAACCAGGAGGTAATTAAATATGTCTAAAGAAAGCTCATTTGACATTGTTTCAAAGGTAGATTTGGCAGAGGTGTCTAATGCTGTACAAATCGCAATGAAGGAAATTCAGACACGCTATGATTTTAAAGGCAGCAAAAGTAATATTACATTAGAAAAGGAAGAGCTTGTGCTTCTGTCAGACGATGAATATAAGTTAGAGCAGCTTAAGGATGTACTAATCAGCAAAATGTTCAAGCGTAATATCCCTATTAAAAACTTAGATTATGGCAAGATTGAAGGCGCATCTGGTGGTACTGTCCGCCAACGTGCAAAACTGGTACAAGGTATTGACAGAGACAATGCAAAAATCATCAATACGCTTATTAAAAACAGCGGCTTGAAAATCAAAAGCCAACAGCAGGATGACCAAATCCGTGTAACCGCAAAAAGCCGTGATGATCTGCAAAAAATTATCGCAGCTGTTAAAGAAGCAAAACTTACAATCGATGTACAGTTTGTGAATTATAGATAATACATGCCTGGCCAATTTATTGGCCAGTTTTTTTGTATCTCCTTAATTTTCCATGTTTATCCTTGTCCATAAGGGAAAAATAGACAACAGATAACCAAAACGGAAAAGGAGTTGTTTTATATGAGTTCAAACAATCAACAGGAAAACAAAACGTTTCCCCCACAGCATCAAAACCAACAGCCAGGTATTGAAAGTGAAATGAATCCTTTACCAACAAGTGTGAGCCCTAATTATAAAGGCTCAGGCAAGCTTGCGGGTAAGACCGCCATCATAACTGGTGGTGACAGCGGCATCGGCCGTTCTGTTGCAATCTATTATGCAAAAGAAGGCGCTAATATCGCAATCGTGTACTTAAATGAACATGACGATGCTGAAAAAACGAAGGAATTAGTGGAAGCAGAAGGTGTCAAATGCATTACATTAGCAGGTGATGTCGGTGAAGAGGATTTTTGCCAAAAGGTTGTAGCCGAAACAATTAGTGCCTTCGGTTCCTTGAATGTACTAGTGAATAATGCGGCAGAGCAGCACCCTCAGGATAGCCTGCTGGACATCACTGCTACACAATTGGAAAGAACCTTCCGAACAAATATTTTCTCGATGTTCTTTTTGACAAAAGCTGCCCTTCCCCACTTAACTTCAGGTGACAGCATTATTAATACAACATCTATCACAGCCTATAAGGGGAATGAAACACTGCTTGATTATTCCTCAACAAAGGGTGCCATCACTTCCTTTACTCGCTCACTATCCCAATCCTTAGCGACACAAGGAATTCGAGTTAACGGTGTTGCACCAGGTCCTATCTGGACACCACTGATACCATCAACCTTTGACAGTGAAAAGGTTTCCCAATTTGGCGCAGACACACCATTCGGCCGTGCTGGCCAGCCTAGTGAACTAGCACCAGCGTATGTGTATTTAGCAAGCGAGGATTCCACTTACGTCAGCGGTCAAATTATCCATGTTAACGGAGGATATGTCGTTAACGGGTAAAAAATTTTACAGCAAAAGCCGTCTATCGAATTAACTTTCGACAGGCGGCTTTTTTTATTGAACCTCTTCCTGCTTTTTTGTTTTGCTCTTTTAGACAAATTAACTAACTTTTTTCCGATAATTTATTTACTTTTATATATAACCATGTTATTGTACTAATTGTAATTCCAATTTAACCGATAGGGATTAAAGAAATTATACATATATAATAGGGGGAAACTACTTTGGACATATTTTTAACGGTTGTTAATATTGTCGTTTTATTAGTTTTACTTGGTGTTTTATACTATATGCAAAGAAAACACGTATCCTTCTCAAAACGTGTTTTTACAGGGCTAGGCCTTGGTGTTTTATTCGGAATCATTCTTCAATTAATTTATGAGCCAACATCTGATGTGGTTGTTCAATCAAATGATTGGTTCAGCCTGATTGGAAGCGGATATGTGAAGCTTCTGCAAATGATCGTTATGCCGCTAGTATTTATTTCTATTATTTCTGCTTTCACTCGCTTGAAAAAAGCCAGCAATATTGGAAAAATCAGTGGTTTAGTTATCGGAACATTATTAATAACTACTGCTATCTCAGCAGGAATCGGGATTGCTGCTGCAGTCGGATTTGATTTAAAAGCCATCGACATTACATCTGGTGATGCAGAAGCGCTTCGTGGTCAGCAGCTTGAGGAAACCTTAACAACAGTGGAAAGCACAACAATTCCACAAAAGGTGCTTGAATTCCTGCCAGCAAATCCATTCTCAGACTTGACTGGAGCCCGCCCTACTTCCACTATCGCAGTCGTAATCTTTGCGGCATTTGTTGGAGTAGCCTTACTTGGTATTAAACGTAAAAATCCAGAGCAAGCTGCGTTCTTCGAAAAAATCGTTGATTCTGTTTACACGGTTATCATGCGTATCGTTACATTAGTATTGCGCTTGACTCCATATGGAATTCTTGCATTAATGGCAAAAACAATGGCAGGCAGCAACCTTGATGCCATCGTAAAATTAGGTAAGTTTGTTATCGCCTCTTATGTGGCACTTATTGCAATGTTTATTGTTCATTTAATCATTCTTGCTGCTCTGAAATTAAGTCCAGCTAAATATGTGAAGAAGGTACTTCCTGTCCTTTCATTCGCATTTACATCACGTACTAGTGCAGGAACATTGCCATTGAACATTGATGCACAAAAATCTAAATTAGGTGTTTCTGAAGCAATCGCAAACTTCTCTGCTTCATTCGGTGTATCAATCGGCCAAAACGGCTGTGCAGGTATCTATCCTGCAATGGTAGCTGTTATGATCGCACCAACTATTGGGATTGATCCATTGTCACCGAGCTTTATTATTTCCTTGATCCTTGTTGTAATGCTTAGCTCATTTGGAGTTGCAGGTGTTGGTGGTGGAGCAACATTCGCTACATTGATTGTTCTGTCCACACTTAACATGCCTGTTGCACTAGCTGGATTATTAATCTCTGTTGAACCATTAATCGACATGGGCCGTACTGCCTTGAACGTCAGCGGTTCCATGGTATCTGGTGTTGTTGCAAGTAAAGCATTAGGTGAACTAGACAAAGACACTTACAACAAAGATATTGACCTAAATTCTCCTTCTAGCAGCACTGCTGTATAATGAAACATTAAACCAGGCATTCATTTAATGCCTGGTTTTTTTTTGTCTTCTTTTCCTTATAGGTTTTCATCAAATTGGCTACACTGGTGACAAATAACTTGTAAGAAAAAGGAGAGTAGGATAATGATTGATTTGGCCTCCATCTATCATCGGACAGGAGATAATTATTGCTATCTTTATCAAGATGATATTTTCCACATTCGTATTCGGACAAAAAAAGGAAACGTGCAGGCCATCACTTTACTATATGGTGACCAATATGACTTTGCTGGACACAGATGGCAAACCTTCTTTCTCGACATGCAAAGAACAGGCTCCGACAAGCTGCATGATTATTGGCAAGCCTCCATTAAAGATAAACAAAAACGGTTGCGCTACGGCTTTATCATTAAACAGGGAGATGAGCAAATTACCTTTACAGAAAAAGGCTTCTTTCCATTTATTCCTGAAGACCCTGGGTATTATTTTTGTTTCCCTTATATCCATAAAACAGAATTATTTAAACCGCCAAGCTGGGTGAAAGAAACAATTTGGTATCAAATATTTCCTGAACGCTTCCGTAATGGCGATCCTGACAGAAATCCGCAGGAAACTGCTGTTTGGGGGCAGGATGAACCAGCCATTTCCAACTATTTCGGCGGGGATTTGCAAGGTATTATCAACTCTTTAGATTATCTGCAAGACTTAGGAATTACAGGCATTTACTTAACACCAATCTTCAACGCTAATTCCAATCATAAATATAATACAATTGACTATTTGCAAATCGACCCCCACTTCGGAGACATCAGCCTCTTAAAACAACTTGTCCATGAATGCCATAACAGAGGTATTCGTGTAATGCTGGATGCTGTTTTCAACCATTGCGGCTATCTGTTTCCTCCTTTTCAGGATGTGTTGGAAAAAGGAGAGCAATCTGCATATAAAGACTGGTTTCATGTTCATCAATTTCCTTTGAAGGAAGGCTCTGCTTTCCATTACGAGACATTCGGCTTCTATGAGGATATGCCAAAGCTAAATACTGCGAACGAAGCCGTTAAAGATTATTTATTAAATGTTGCTGAATTTTGGATTAGGGAATGTGATATCGACGGCTGGCGGCTCGATGTTGCCAATGAGGTTGACCATGCCTTTTGGCGGGAGTTTCGCTCTCGTGTTAAAGCAATAAAACCAGATTGCTTTATATTAGGAGAGGTTTGGCATGACTCGATGCCATGGCTTCGGGGAGAGCAATTTGATTCTGTTATGAATTATCCTTTTCTCTCGAAATCCCTGCAATTTTTTGCTTATGATATGATCCAAGCGAAGGATTTCGTAGAAGATATGACTTCCATTATTCAAGCATATCCAGACAATGTGAATGAGGTCCTCTTTAATATTATCGGCAGCCATGATACACCAAGAGTCTTCCAGGAAACTGGATTTAGGCTAGAAAAGATAAAAATGCTATTTACCTTTTTATTTACTTTTCCTGGGACTCCCTGCATATACTATGGAGATGAAATCGGACTTGACGGCGGGAGTGATCCTGGCTGCAGAAAGTGCATGGTATGGGACAGCGAAAAACAAAACCTAGAATTAAAGGATTACATAAAAAAACTAATCGAAATACGGAAATCCACTTCTTTGCTCTCAGGCAGCTCTAGTTTCTATTTTCTGAAAGAGCTTGAAAATTGTATTGCTTATTATCACAGAAAAGAAAATGAGATAATGATGACGGTCATAAATAATAACAATCATGATGTGAGCTACCCTCTTCCTTTCCCGCTGAAAGGAAAAAAGTTAACAATGCCTTTGACCTGTCAGGAGTATGCTGCTGAATCCCATGATTTAACCGTAAATCTAGGAGCATACGAAAGTATCCTCCTCCATTTTTCTGTATAGCAGGATGTAAGGAAAGCTCCTCCTTTCATCCTGCTTCTTCATTATCTTGGAAAAAAAATCTTGTTTAACACTTATAATAGTACTATCATTTACTATTATAATCTCACTAAGGAGGACTTTTGTGGAACAGACTAATGGATCTAAATCGATTGCCATCCCATTGGCAATTTCAATAATAGCAATCTCCTTTTCTGCTATTTTCGTTAAATGGTCAGATGCTCCAGCAACGATATTAAGCATGTACCGTATGTGGCTTGCAGGAATACTGATGCTTCCAATGGTCTACATAAACAGAAAGGAATTTAAGAAGCTTTCAAAAAAAGACTGGCTGTTTCTCCTGTTTTCCGGAGCCTTTCTAGCGCTTCATTTTGCTTTATGGTTCGGTTCCTTAAAGCTAACAACTGTTGCAAGCTCGACCATTATTTTGGCTCTTCAGCCGCTAGTATCATTGTTAGGCGGATTTCTCCTTTATAAAGAGAGAACTACTTCAGCTGCCATTATGACGATGGGAATTGCCATCATTGGAGCAATGATGATCGGTTGGGGCGATATTGGGTTAAGCAAAGCAAGCTTACTTGGCGACCTTCTATCCTTTCTAAGCGTAATAGCTGTTGTCGGCTATTTGCTGATTGGACAGTCCATTGTAAAAAAGGTTTCCCATTGGGTATATACATCCAGCGTTTTTTTAATTGCCGCAATACTGTTGACTATTTTCAATTTAATTACAAGTGAAGCTTTAACAGGCTACCCACCAAAGGAATGGGGCATTTTCCTGCTGCTTGCGATTGTTCCATCACTTAGTCATGTTATCAATAACTGGCTGTTAAACTATGTGAATGCTACAACTATTTCTATGAGTATTTTAGGAGAACCAGTTGGAGCAACAATTCTTGCTGTTCTTCTTTTGAATGAAAGACTAACAGGCTCGCAAATTGCTGGTGGAGTCTTAGTACTAGCAGGCGTATTTTACTTCCTGCTTCAGCAACAAAAACCAAAGTCCGTCCAACAAGAAAAAATTGTCTAATAGAAAAGCCAAGCATGAAAAAACTGGAGAGAGACTCCAGTTTTTTTATGCTTGAACAAGGTCAAACTCAAGCGCTGCCTTTTCTGCTCCATTCACAATAATCGTTATTCGATGAACACCTGGGTAGTGCTTTCTTGTTGTCAAATCCTTGAAGGATTGTTTTTTTGTAAAGACCTTCTTCATAACACCCTTCCATTCCATTTCGGAAAGATGAAATACTTTTCGACTTTGCTTGCCATTAGCTTTCACATAATCTATCGCATACTCTACTCTCACCTTATGTGGTACTTCCAATTCTGATGTTAAACTGAAAGAGAATTCTATACTCTCCTCTATTAAAAGCCTTTCAGGAGTAATCCTAAAGTTAGAAACTGTCAGATTGTCATTATTCTCAAATCCGAAAATCTGCAGAACACGAGGATCGCCCTTTTTCAGCAGTGATCTGCAAGCATGCTTGATAATCCAGTTTGTCTTCTGATTTTCTCCATACCAGCTTTCGGCAATTTCCACAGCCAAATCTGGATTAATCCTGGAAATATCATTAAGATTATTGGCGACGCTTTTTCTCACATATAATGATTCATCTTCCTTCAACTTTTCTAAAATCACGAGAACAGGCGCAGGTTCCTTTTTCAATGCAGGTACTGACAAGCCCCATGGCAGCCTCGGCCGACAGCCTTCACTTGCGAGTCTGCGGATATGCTCATTTTCACTACTAGCCCATACTTCCATCTGAGCAAGCATTTTCGACTGGTCTTTTATTAGAAACGGCCGTACAGCAAACTCTGAGGTAGAGAACTGTGTGAAATAAGCAAGAGTCTCAATCGAAAGCTCCCAATCCTCCAGCCCGTATTGCTCCACAAAATCTGGGAATACTATTCCTCCAAGTCCGGTAAATGATGGTGCACATTGTCTTAAAATAGTAATGGCTTGACCATAATCCTGCGGCAGAACAGGCGCAAGGGATAATGTAATCTGACGCATTCTTTCCTTTAACGCTAACTCCTCCCACTCTGTTTCAAACAAACTGCTGCGAAACCTTTCCTTATCAAATGCCGGATAATGTTGTGTGAACACATCCTCCAGCTTCGTAATAAACGCCAAATCATAAATGTTTTTTAATGGCTCCATATAGACCTCTTATCCCTTTTTTTCTAATCATATAAGATTAAGGGTTTTATATCAAATACGTGTCCATAGCAAGCACACGCGCTCCTTAAATGCCGTTATACTGGCAAGCAGCTGTCATCACAAAATAAGCGGAAGCATCTGCCCCCGCTTTATTTATTAGTCGACAATATTAATATTATAATCTTTAAACCAATAGTGAATTTGCGCTAAATGGGCAAGAAGCTGCGGACCTGTCATAAGCTGGCCGAACCAAGGCTCTTTAAATGCAGCTCCTCCTGTATTAATGATTTCCTTTAGTTGATTATAATCAAAGAATTCATATAAAGCTGAATCCTTCTCTGCCAGAATTCCTGTCAGCATATCTGTGACTGTTTTTGTATAAACAGGGTTATGCGTCTTTGGATATGGACTTTTCTTCCGATACAGCACTTCATCTGGAAGAATTCCCTCAAGTGCTTTACGAAGCAATCCCTTTTCCCTGTTTTTATAATTTTTCATTTCCCAAGGTACGTTCCAGACATATTCTACTAGCCTGTGATCTGCAAATGGAACCCGGACCTCCAAGCTCGCACCCATGCTCATCCGGTCCTTTCTTTCTAAAAGAGTTGTCATGAACCATAGTTGATTCAAATAAAACAGCTCTCTCCTTTTTGCATCTTCAGCACTTTCACCTTCCAATTTCGGTGTTTCAGCAATTGTCTGGTTATATTTATCATACATATAATCCTCAAGCTGCAGCTTGCTGCTCCATTCCTTCTTTAAAAGACCTTGCCGTTCCTGAATGGACCGCATCCATGGAAATCCGCCTCTGGCAAGATCTGCTTCTCTCCTGAACCATGGATATCCGCCGAAAATTTCATCAGCACATTCACCGGACAGACTTACAACAAAGTCTTTTTTGATTTCACGACAGAACCATAGCAAGGAAGAATCGACATCTGCCATTCCCGGAAGATCACGAACCGTAACCGCCTCATGAAGATATTGGGCGAGCGTTTCCTGTGTAATGATACAGTTATGATGAATCGTTCCAAAGGTGTCTGTCATTTTCTTAATATAAACGCCATCAGAATTAGGCTGGAATTCATTTGCTTTAAAGTACTGATCATTGCCTTCATAATCAATCGAATACGTGTGAAGTGGTCCTTTGCCAGATTTCTCGTATTCCTTTGCAGCAATCGCCGTAATGGCACTTGAATCCACCCCTCCTGATAGGAAGGTGCTTAACGGCACATCTGAAACGAGCTGTCTAGTGACAGCGTCCGTGAATAGGTATCGTACCTTTTCAACTGTTTCATCAAACGTATCTTCATGCTGTTCGCTTTTTACATTCCAATAACGCCATATCTTCAAGCCATCATGTGAGAATTTTAATGCATGCCCTGGTCTTAATTCCTTAATGCCTCTAAAAATTCCTGTACCAGGTGTATGAGATGGCCCTAGTGCAAATACTTCTGCCAATCCCTCTCTGTCTAATTCTGCCTTTACTTGAGGATGTGCAAGGATAGCCTTAATCTCTGACGCAAATAAGAAGCTTGAGCCAACCTCTGCATAAAACAGCGGCTTAACACCAAGACGGTCTCTGGCTACAAACAGAGAATTTCTTTTTTCATCCCAAACAGCAAAAGCATAAATTCCATTTAAGTATTGTAAGCAATCTTCTCCCCATTCCATATAAGAAGCCAATAAAACTTCTGTATCAGAATGGCCGTTAAATGAATATCCTTTTATTAGTAATTCTTTTCGTATGTCCTCTGTATTGTACAACTCACCGTTATAACAAATCGTATAGTCTAATTCCTGCGCACGCTTTGTCATTGGCTGGATTCCGCAAAGGGGGTCAACCACAATCAACCGTTTATGACCAAAGCCTGCATGAAGTGCGCTCCATACATTCGTGTCATCTGGGCCTCTTTTTTCCAGTGTTTCTGCCATAACAGACAATGTTTTTTCTTCTTTTCTCAGGTCTTTTCTGTAATCAACCCAACCTGTGATTCCACACATGATAATCATCCTTTCTCGTGGAATTGTGATTAGATAGCAATCAGTATGGAGTATTGTATGCATGATATAAAAAATGGTTATTTGTCCTTATAAAACAAATCTTTAAAACATTCCTGCTGCATAATTCAGTTTTTTTATGCCCTATCGTTTTTGCTCTAAAAAAGCTAAATCACAAAATAATAATGCATGGAGTTATAAATTAGAACTTAAATGTCTAAAAAGAAATTATGGGAAGTAATTGGGAGGTTTACAGGAAATGAACAATCAGCAGAGATTAAAGCTTATTGAGTACCAAACCCGCGCCTTTACACAAGGAACTGTCGAATACATCAGTGACCAGTGGATTTTTTTCGACGATGAAACAGAAGAAGCAACCATGCTAGATGAATATATTCATCAAGAAGTGGAATTATTCTGCTTTAACAAATGGAGAAAAGGAATCCTTTTAGATGAAGGCAGAATTAACAGCTCCGGCTCCATTTACGGGATGTGCAATGAAGATAAAATCAGGATTAGAAAGCATCTCGTGTTCTCATTGGAACGGCTGCTGGACGAAATCAGTGATGATAGCTTTTATCAGTTTATCACCACCCTGAATTCCATGAATTTTTCAATTTATGACTGTATATACTGTTATAACCAATTAACCTTCTTAAGAGATGATAAAAGGAAATATGGTGTGAATATGATGATTTTTGACAATCAGGAAGGATTATGCAGTGTTAATCACCACTTTTATTATAATGAAAAAATCACGGACAGATTTGAATTCACGTTAAACACCGGTAAAAGAATGATTATTGAAAAGCTTTCCTCTTAAGTAAAAAACCTTCAGCAGAAGTTTCTGCTGAAGGTTTTTTTGCAACGAGGTGATAGCTAAACCTTTAATCAATCAATTATATTTCTGCCCAGCCATAAACAAGCTCATTTACCACTTTATCGGCAATTGTGTCTTCCAGTATGCCTATCTTCTTACCTCCAAGTGCTTCATAAAACTGGTATGCTTTATTGCCTTCCAGTACTAAAATAACCATACTCGTCAGACCAATTTCACGTAAATGATGCTTTACTGCTTCTGTCAGTTTCCTTCCGATACCCTGCCCCTGATATTTCTCAAGTATGTAGATAGCATATAATTCTCCATCATACCCTGCAAATTCACCACTTCTTTCCTTCCCTCCACAAGCAAAGCCAACAATTTTTCCTTTTGTATTTTCAGCAACATACACATTGCCATTCGGTATATTTACCTTCCACATTTGCTCCCTTTCCTCGTAAGATAATTGGTCCAAAAAGGAATCAGGAATAAGATTTTTATATGTCGTTCTCCAAGCATCTACGTGCACTCTAGATATCCCGCTCGTATCTTCTATGATTGCCTTTCTTATCTTCATTTCGTCCTCCTTCATGCTTGTAAGTCCCAATAGGAGCAGTGTTAAAAACTTATATGAGTAACATGCTACTTTCATTTTCCCTTTTCCCTATTATTTCCTCTTTTTTAAAAAAGTCACTGCTTACCACTTAATAAAAATAAATAAAAAAGTAAATTTAATAAGATTCAAATGTTACTAAGTTAACAAAACTGTTTATTATTTAAATATAAATCTCAATATATTTACAGTAATTAATCTTTATGTTATTTTTATAAAGATAATACATATTTAATTTAACTATTTGTATTGAAAGAAGGGATCTCCATGCAACTAGGAATCGACAATTCCTCATTAGTTGTTTATGAAGCACTTGCCAGCGAAGTTCGCATCAAAATCATTCAGCTCCTCAGCAAAAATAAAATGAATATAAAAGAAATTGCCGAAGAATTGGAAATCAGCAGTGCTATTGTAACAAAGCATATAAAAAAACTTGAAGTTGCAGGCTTGATTAAGACAGAAAGAGTACCAGGAAAATCAGGATTACAAAAAATATCGATACTTAAAGTTGATCATATTGAGATAAATTTTCCGAAAAAGATATTTCACTCATTTGCTGCATATGAAACTGCGGTACCAATTGGACATTATACCGATTATGATTTAAAGCCGACTTGTGGACTAGCAACAGAGAAGGAGTTTATCGGCAGAGTTGACGAGCCCCGTTATTTTATGGATCCAAAAAGAATGGATGCTGAAATTCTTTGGTTTACACAAGGATTTGTACAATATAATATTGCCAACTTCCTGAAAAAAGACGAGAAATTACAGCAATTTGAAATAAGCTTGGAAATTTGTTCAGAGTTTCCATTTGCCAATGATGTATGGCCATCAGATATTACCTTTTCTTTAAACGGAATTGAGTTGGGAACATGGAGAAGCCCTGGGGATTTTGCTGATACAAGAGGTAAATTCACACCTGATTGGTGGCCGCATAACATCAATCAATACGGCCTGCTTAAAACAATTCGAATAACGAATCATGGCACCTATATTGATGGTGACCCAATGTCTCAAATAACAGTAGATGATCTTGATACTAATACAGACAGATGGACACTTCGAATTGAGGTAAAAGAAGACGCTGAGCATGTTGGTGGCGCCACTATATTCGGAAAAAAATTCGGCAATCATGATCAAGATATTAATTTCAAACTATATTATTTATAATAATGAAAGAAACCGCCTTTTTAGGCGGTTTCTTTCATTAGCTGACCAGCTTAACTAGCATATGAGCAAGCTTGTGCTGTTCCTCTTCGTTTCCTGCTTTCCAAAGCTCCTGCAGCAGTTTTTCCTCTCTGTTGCGCGGCTCTTCTTTCGCAGCCAGAAAATCTCCTACTTTTTGTGCAGCTTTTGCAATTTGCTCTTGATCTAATCCTAGTTTGTCTGCTTTTTCTACCTTGTCTGCCAGATATTGTTTAAATCCGTCAAAGCTTGATAAAATTTCTTCCTTCTTTTCACTATCCATGTTTTGAAGCTTATCATTTACTTTTGATTCTAATTTGTTTTCCATTATGACTCACTCCTTTTTTTAGTGTTAGTGTATATATTCCCAAAGTAATCCTGTTAAAACTATTAAATTACCATTGGAATATATTACTATTCCTCATGAAATCAGTAAGTCCAATGTGCTGGTTGAATTAATGCTGGCGGTATTTTAGTATCTTTATCACCTTTAGCAGCATTCAACTGGACTTGAGTCAAAAATATGCTGTTTCGTAAATCAGCTCCCCTTATATCTGCATCTCTTAAATCTGCTCCGATAAAATCAACGTATCGCATATCTGCATTTCTTAAATCTGCTGCAATCAGCCATGCTCCCCTGAAGCTTTCTCCTCGTAAGTCCAGATTGCGTAAATTTGCCCCGATTAAGTCACTGCCTTTCTTCTTCCTTCCTTTTGAACGCTCGCCTTTTTCCGCTATGATTTTCTGCCGCAACAGCTCACTTGTCTTCACAAGCAGCGCATTGACGATAACCCTTGTTTCAGGAATATTTATTTCCATTAATTCCTGAGGTTTTAATTCAGTTAATCTGCTTGTCTTTTGAAATATCGTCTCTAGTTCTTGTCTTATCTCTTTTGTAGCATGAAGCTGCAGTGCTTCCTCTAAATAATAGAGCATCTCATGAAGCTGCTGCATGATAGGAAAAACCTTAAACATATCCTTTGCCACTGCTTCCTTTCCTTGCCAGCTTACTCCTTTAAAGGTGAACTGCGACACCTTTTGGCCTGCGCCAAAGCATTCGAACACTGTACAGCCCTTAAAGCCTTTTGTGCGAAGCTTGTCATGTATGCCACAGCGGTAATCGCCCCGTAGATTCCTACACGGCTTCCCACCCTCCTTATCTTCAGCGAATTCGGATGATTTACCAAACGGCAACGCAACACAGCATAAGCCAAAACAATTTTCACAATCCGGCTGCCACCATCTATTATCATTTTCTGTTGCTTGAATTTCTTTGATCATTTCTTCACTTCCTATTTAGCTTTTTTCCAAGCATTAGTCCCCAAGCTTAATTTCATACTCCATGCTTTTAGCCGTGTCAGCAGCAGCATTTACGCCATAAAGCCTTGTCAATATATGAAAGGACATATCAATGCCCGCAGATATTCCAGCAGAGGTGATAATCCTGCCTTCATCAACGAATTTTACTCCACGTTTTACTGACACAAGCGGAAACTCCGCCTCGAGCCTATCGACATCCATCCAATGTGTTGTTGCAGCTTTGCTGTCAAGTAAGCCCGCCTTTGCCAGCAGCAATGCACCTGTGCAGACAGAGGCAATTAGTTCAGTGTGTGCAGCTTGCTCTTTTATCCATTTAATTACATTCTGATTGCTTAATTCTGTTGTTTCCGCTCCATATCCGCCTGGCACGATGACAATATCCAAGTAAGGATGATCCACAAAGCTATAGTCTGGCTTAACTGTTAATCCATTTCTGGCACTTATCTGCTTCCCTGTCTCTGAAACAGTCACTACATGGCAGAAATGATTAGCACGCTCTTCAGGTGGCGCAGCTAAGGAAAAAACTTCATAAGGGCCTGCGAAATCAAGAACTTCTACTTCATTAAATAACAGTATCCCAACTGTTTTTTTCACCATGGCAATCATTCCTCCTTTCCTAAACCTATAATAATTCACCAAATTACTGTTATTTCCTTCCTTTAGAAGCAGGTTTTTCTAATACAAAATCCCTTCCTCTAAGAAAGGAAGGGAAATCAATTCTATACATGTCTTCGTTCAATAAGTCGTATGCCAACACCAAGCATCACTGTCCCCATCAGCATTAAGATACCAACAGGAAACAACAGCTCCATTGGTGCCGCTCCTTCAATAATCCCCCGCTTTAACAGCTCCATTCCATATGTGACAGGAACAAATTTTGCGAGCAGGAGCAAAAAGTCTGATTTAACAATTTCCATCGGCCAGTATGCTCCGCCAAGCATCGCAAAACTAACTGCAACTAAAGGAATAAATGCATTGAATTGGCTCACTGTTTTGACAAGCCCTGTTAATAAAATTGTAAGTGCCACAATTGCATATAAATAAGGAATAACAACTCCGAACACTACTGCAAAATTGCCATGGAAGTCCACCCCTGTACCGAATCTGAAAATAAGGAAAATAAGCATAATCTGCATATATCCTAAGAAAAAGCTAAAGAAAAGGTGTCCAAGATACAGCTGTGTCTTGCTTGTTGATGATAGGATAAAACGGTCCCAGATGCCATTTTGTTTATCCCGGAGAATTTCTACAACAGTATTTGCCACGGTATATATGCTGAAGAATAAGGTGAAACCAAACAACGCCTGCAGAGATTGGTCATAGCTGCTTTGTTGCTGCGATTTAGCGAATGTTATCGGCAGTAGTGGTTCTTTCTCAATAGCCTCCACCTTTGTCTCTGCTTCCTTTTTATCCTGTGCATTGTTGATAATTTGTTGTTTTTTAAAGCGGTTTTGATAATATTTTTCTAAATAGCGATTTACTGCGAGAGTGGTCTCTGTATCTGCCGCTCGATAAACAGTATAAGAATCGTCTGCAAGGGCTGCACCAAGATCTGATTTTCCATCTTCAATTTGCTGCAACACTGCTTTTTCTGCTATTAGTTTAAACTGAAAGCTGTCACTTTTATTTAGCTCCTGCACGATTGCCTCTGCATTACTAGTGTTCTTTGCAAAGACTGGTATTTCTACCTTTGTGAAGGAACTGGATCCAAGTAAAAAAGCAAAGACTGCACAAATTATAGTTGTTATCAAAAATGCCCCTGGCTTACGCAAAAACCTTCTGAATTTCCCCCAAAGTATGCCGTTCATATAATCGCACCTCTTTTCCTCATTAATAACGCAAATGCACCCAGCAGCAAGGCACCGCTAAAGAGGAGTATGGCTTCAATCTGTCCTGTTATATCTAAAATATTATAGCCTTGGTAAACCTTGATATAGGCAGTGATTGTAGCACCAACTGGTGAATACTCGCCAAGCTTTTCCATAAATCCCCCAATTGCACTGAGATCAAAATAGCTGCCGCCAATAAAGGCTAAGATTGGAATCAATAAATTAGTAAACAGGGTTGGCACACTTCTTGAATCTGTTCGAAAAGCTAAGGCTGCCGCAAACACTGCAAAGCTTGCTGCCAAAATATTTAACAGGATTGTTACTAAAAAATATTGGATAAAGCTTGAGAACACAACTCCATATATAACAGCAGACAACCCAAATAATAAATGTAATTGTATAAAGGATAGGAAAAAGGCAGATACAAATATGCCAAGGAAAAATGTATATGGAGATACATTTGCCAACAGAATACGCTGGTACATATAATCCTCTTTTTGTTGAAAGGCAAAGCCGGCAACAGTTGAAGCTACATAAAACACAAACATCGCACACATGCCTATTGCATAATAGGCAAAGGCATCAACCTCTTTTTTCTTTGTGATACTTTCCATGCTGCCGAAAACCGGTTCATTTCTCTGCGATTCCTGTGAAAGATCAATATTTAAGTCTGCAGCCGTTTTTGCATAAGAAAGCTCCTGCTGGTAGCTTTCTAAAATGTCTTTTAAAACAGTTGCCGAAAGTGACGTGCTGTCCTCCTCTTTAAAGCTCCATGTTGCTGACATCTCTTTGCCATCAAGCAATTTATGATAAAATTGCTCTGTAAATCCGGATGGAATGGTTAATATTCCGCTGTACTCACCTTTTTTTGCTTCTTTATCTGTGATAGTGACTGTCACAATCTTTTTTAGTTCTTTATTTTCTTGCAGTTCATTTATAAAAGCAGCAACAGGATCTATGGAAGAAACAGTCGCAATCTTTAGCTGTTTTTCTTCAAGACTTAACGAAGAACCATTTATTTCTGATATTTTTTCTTGCTGGGCTTTCACAGAATCATCCTTTAGCAGCACTAACAGTTTTGCCTGCAAGCTGCTAGAATCCTCCCCGCCATCCATAATAGCTCCAAGCGCACTTCCTAGTATTGTTATTAATATAAAAGGCATCAGCAGGAGGACGACCAGCTCTCGAGGCCTTCTCCATATCATGAGAATTTCCTTTTTCACCATATGAAAGAACATTGTCTCTCCTCCTAATCTCGAAGCTTTCGCCCTGTCAGATGCAAAAATACATCCTCTAGGCTTGGTGTTTCGATATTTACTGCTAGCACATTCACCTGATGCTCCTCTGCAAGGCGGAAAATATCCTTCAGAAGCTGGACTTCCCTTGGAATAATCAACGTGATAGTTGTTTGATTTATAGAAAGATGCTGTACATTCGGTAAGTCTCTTAATCTTTCAACAAAAGGATGCTTTATCATTTCAATATGAATGTTAATCGCTGTCTCTGCCGAAAGAATATTTTTTATTTCCTCTTTTGACCCTGAAGCGATAACTTCACCATGATCCATGATATAGATTCTTTTACATAAGAACTCGACTTCTTCCATATAATGGCTTGTATAGAGAACAGTAATATTTTGTTCCTCGTTCAACCGTTTCACTGTCTCTAATATATGATTTCTTGATTGTGGATCAATACCGACTGTCGGCTCATCCATAATGATAATTTCGGGTGAGTGAATAAGGGCAACACCTATATTCAACCGTCTTTTCATCCCTCCAGAAAATGTCTTAACAAGATCCTTCTGTCTATCCTTTAAACCAATAATATCCAACACTTCATCGACTCTCGTTTGTAATAATTTAGTGGGAATCCGGTGCATCTTACCGAAAAAAACTAAATTCTCTCTTGCAGTAAGCTCCATATAAAGGGCTATTTCTTGCGGAACTACGCCAAGTATTTTGCGCAGCTTCTCAGGTGTTCTCAGAATGCTTTCATTATGCAGCCTAACATCGCCGCTGCTTGGCTTTAGCAGGGAAGATATCATGGAAATAGTCGTTGATTTACCTGCGCCATTCGGACCAAGCAGACCAACTGTCTCTCCCTTTTCTAAATAAAGATTGACCGAATTGACTACCTTTGTTTGTTTAAACTGTTTGGATAAATCAATTACTTCTAGCATCGTCATCATCCTTTCTAATGACAGCATAATATTTTTACAAGTTTTTTCCTATACCTAAAGGTCATTAATTGCGGTAGTTATTGAGTGACTTAAGTCACTTTTTCTTAAGCACAAAAAAACGCCTCCACCTTTAGATAGAGACGTTTTACCATTAATACTTAAATCAGCCTTGTTTTTGCATTTCCTTTGTTGGTCCAAGTACACCTGGCACTGGTAAGCCAGCCTGGCGCAAAAGAACTGTCATTTGTCCTCTGTGATGGACTTGATGCTGAATTAGTGTTCCAAGTACAGATCCTTTTGTCATTGGTCTACCGAACGTGTCGACTGTTTCAAGCAGCACTTCATCTGTTAAGGATTTCGCAGCTTCCGCAATATCTGCAGCAATTGTTTTATATGCTTGGACAATTTCAGCTGCAGTGATAGTTTCTGCTGTTTTATCTGTAGCTGGTTTTACCTGAATACCTGCAACGCCAGCAAAAAAGGCAGGACTTGTAGATAAATGCCAGCCTAACCAGCCAAGCGTGCTGTGGCCTTCAACAATTGCCTGACCAAGTTTCTCATCTGTAAGTGCTTCTAAAACTTGCAATGTTCCATGTGCAGACGCATTCCAGTCTGCAATAAAATCTTCTGATTTTCTGTACATGTAAAACCCTCATTTCATCTTTTTTCTAAACACACTAAATCATCATAACATTTTTAAGGTAGATAGACCAAAACCAGTTATATAAGGTCATTCTTTACTGCAAAGATGGCCAATTGTGTTCGATCTCGCAAATCAAGCTTTTGCAGGATTTGTGTAAGCTGATTCTTGACTGTTCCGACAGATAAAAACAGCTCGCCTGCTATCTCTTTATTCGTTTTGCCAAGTCCAACGTGCTGAACAATTTCGATTTCTCTGTCAGTCAGGATATCGATTAGGTCTGTTTGCTTTACAGGCTTGTTTTCCTTCAGCAGCTTTGGCATGACCTTTGCGGCAACATCATCATGTATGCTCATGCCCCCAGCAAGACAGCTTTTAATGCTGTTAATAAGAGACACGCCGTCAGCACTTTTCAGCAAAAATCCATTTGCACCTTCTCGGAAGGCTTTAATGGCATACTCTTCATCATTAAATGTAGTCAAAATTAATATTTTAATAGAAGGGTACTCTGCCCTTATTCGTTTTGTTGCTTCAAGTCCATCCATAACAGGCATGCGGACATCCATCAAAATAAGGTCTACGTGATGTGATTTGACAAGCTCTAGTACTACCTTGCCGTCCGCTGCTTCTGCTACTACTTTTATTTCCTTATCTTGTTCAATTATCATTTTCAAGCCATTTCTGACAATTGCCTGATCTTCTGCAATCAACACATTAATCATTTACTCCGCTCCTCTGCAGGTAAGCTGCCTGTCAAAATAAACTGCTTGTCATGCTGCAGAATTGACAGCTTTCCGCCTTCTTCCTCAAGTCTTTTCGCCATATTTTCAAGACCGAATCCTTTATGTACCGGATGTTTATGATGGTAAGTATTTTTTATTTCAAAGGTAAGATACCCAATTGGAGATACGCCAATATTTAAGAAAACCTCTCGATTGCTTCCATATTTCATGGCATTCGTCAGCCCTTCCTGAATTGTCCGGTAAAGGACTGCGTTTTTCCTGTTACTGAGCTGAAGGCGCAGAACACCTTGTCTAGCCGTAAAATGAACATGAATGGTATTTTCACTTTCAAGCTTTTTTATTAGATGAACAAGTGCAGACATCCCTTGTAGGTCTTCTGCCTGAAGCAGACGGACAGCTCTTCTTGTTTCCTCCAAACATTCTGCAGCAAGTTCTTTAATAATTGGATAGGAGCCGTTCTGAAGCTCTGGACGCAGCAGCTCGACCTGCATGATAAGGGCCGTTAGCTTATGTCCTACAGCATCATGCATCTCCCTTGCTATCATGCTTCTTTCTTCTGCTCTCGCCGTCTTTTCGTTATGAAATGCTCTCCGCTTTTGCACCCTATAGTCATTCAGCAAGGAATCATATGTCTCTCTAATATGCTTATATTCTTTATTTACCTCACTAAGTCGATAGATCACTAACCCTAAAAAGACATTTATAACAATAACAAGCAGAATTGGCAGCCCAAAAAGCACAGAGGCTGATAAAATATTTAAGCAATTCAGCACAATCAAAGCTACTGTACTCGCTCTCCCCTTTACCTCCTGCATCATTTCTAGCAAATAGAAAAAAGACAGTATGTAAAGATAGAAAGGAATTGTTTCCTCCCATAAAAAAATTAAGCCTTGCGTCAGGCCAAGAAGAAGGATATAAATATAGACCTTTTGGCTAATTATGGGCAGAAGGAAATATAAAATAAGCATAAGTGTGCAGGTAAACAAGTAAATAAAAAAAACACTGCTGTCCTTATATGCGGTTATAAGTGCCCCTGACCACATGGAGAATAATAAAGCTAGCTTTATATAATATGATTGCATGGGGTCTCTCTCTCCCATTCCATTAATCTATTGCTAATTTACCAGATATTTCTTTTGGTGGTCAATACTAAAACAACAGAAGAAGGCTCTGCTTTTTTCAAAGCAGAGCTTCCCAAATCATAATGCAACATACCCAATATACATGACGAGCACAAGAGCAATTGCTAACTGTCCCCAGAGGATTCTTACTCTTCTCCCCTTTTCCAGCCTGACTAATATCATTTCAATCATGCTGATAACCCAAATTCCGACGAGTGCCTTCAGCATATACATGGCAGTAAATGTCTCTACACGCAACAGCATCATTACGCCAGAAAAAATAATGAACAGATACAAGAGCCTTGTTATCATATGTATTATTTTCTTGGATGTTACTTGTCCCGTTGTTCTTAAAAGTAAAACAGCAATGAAAAGAACTAATGTGAGCATCCATGAAATGAAGTGGATTTGGCCAAACATCTGCCCACCTCCTTATTAAATAGGATGCACGTTTCTCTCCATTTATAGTAGAGTTTTCGTTAATCTTTTCCAACAGTGTTATGCAACACCCCAATTCCCTCCACTTCTATTTCTATTACATCACCATCACGCAAAAATCTTGCCGGCTTAAAGCCCTTGCCTACTCCAGCAGGTGTTCCTGTCGCAATTAAATCCCCTGGTTCAAGTGTCATACCTGCCGATAAGACGCTAATTACTTCTTCAATAGGAAAAATAAAATGCTTTGTATTGGAGCTTTGTCTAACTTCTCCATTTACTTTAGTCGAGATGTCCAGATTATTTGGATTAGGAATAGCCGATTTCTCGACAATCACTGGTCCAAGCGGTCCACTTCCGTCCAAGCTTTTTCCGATAAAAAACTGCTTATGTCTTGCTTGCAAATCCCTTGCAGTAATATCATTCAAAATGGTATAGCCAAACACATACTCTAATGCCTTATCCTGCGGAATTGCTTTGCCCTTTTTGCCGATAACAACACAAAGCTCTCCCTCATAATCGAGCTGCTCTGTTACATCACTATGTAAAGGTATTGTTTCCTTTGGTCCGATTACAGTTGTCGGTGCCTTCGTAAACACCATGACATGCTCTGGTATATCATCTTTACTGCCCATCTCTATTGCATGCTCTTCATAATTTTTCCCCACACAAAAAATATTTTTTGCAGGCTTTGGAATTGGGGCAATAAGCTGTACCTCCTCCAGTTTAACAAAGCAGTCGCTATTTTCTTTTGCCCATAGAGCTACCTCCTTTGCACCTTCAACAAAATCACTGCCCATTTCAATACATTGAATCATGTCATCTGGAAATGGCCGTCTTCCAGATTTCTTTTCCTCTGCATCATTGAGTGGCAAAATACTGTTATTCTCCTCATTTAATACTGCAATAACTTGTTTAGCATTAAGTAAAGCTGTCGCAAATTTCATGTAATCCCGTCCTTATCCTAGATATATAGTTTAATATTTATTCAATTATAAACTTTCAGACAATAGTATTCAAACCTCACTCACAGGCTTTGTCCTAAAATGTATGAAGATGAATTTGTCATAGGCCAACCTTCCAGCTGAATAGGTTAAAAGGAGATGGCTCTATATTTGCTGGGCGAATGTATCACACTCCGCAGAAACACCACATAGAATGTAAAGAATCTTATGTAAAGGATGTTGATTATGCCAGCTATTGTAGGAGTCGCACAAGTGATATCCATCGGGAGCAGCTCGATCTTTAATATTGGCGATGTTTATAAGATAATGCCGATTTCTAACGCAAAAACATTTTCTGGTTCTGGTTCATTCAACACAGGTGACGGATTAAATATCACGAATTATCGAAGTGCCACGAACACAACAGATAATGATGGCATTGATCAAGGCAATTTCTTGAATGCATAAATTTTTTCTGACATTGGAAAAGGTGATAATAATGAATTATTTCATTCAACAATCAATAACGATACACACAATTAAAATTGGCGGTATTACAAACTCATCTGTTTTTCAAATTGGCAGTTCCGGTATTATTAAACCGAATTCTTATCTTTATAATACTGGCGGATTCACTGAATCAGCACCGAGCGCCACAGAAGAATCAGCTTCGTTTACTGGTGTAAATGTGGCAGACGATAGTGTTGTTATGTCACCCTCTGTTCCATTGACAGGACCTTAAGATAACTAAGGAGGTACGAATGATGTCCCAACAATTTTACCATTATGGCGATCAGTTACAATCTTATCTGCAGTACTTAGAAAAAAGAATCGTATCCTTGGAGAAAGCTGTCACCGAACTGACAAAAGAAGTAACTGAACTTAAGAACAGACCTTCTGTTCGAGTAGATCGTATTGAATACAGCTTTGATCAGCTTAAAGTGGAAACATTGGATGGGACACTCAACATCGGCTTGAATCCGGCAGATTTGCAGAAGATTGAAGAGTTAGCCATTAATCCAGGAAATTCTGTTCAGCCTGGCGGACCCTTTTATCCACCGCAAATAGATCCTAAGCAAATGATGACAAGATCGATGGAGTTGGAGGAAACTCTCCTTACTTATATTCAAATGGAGCTTCCAGAAGTGATTATGAGAAAACAAGCAGAACTGGGTATGGAGGAGGACGAAGCTTACATTGCTTTCATTCAAGAGGATGTGACGAAGCAGCTTCCTACAAGAATACAATATTATCTGCAGCAACGGCCAGCTTCTGGAAATGAAGAGGATACAAATCAGCAAAATGAAGCAGTGATCTCTGCATTGAAGCAGGAAATAGAAAATGGTGTGCAGATTTTCTTAAGCAATATTCCGGATAATGTTAAGGGGAGGAACAAGGAATGAACTTTCAAGTATACAATCGCGAACTTGCAGTGGGAGATATTAAAATTATCGGTGTATCAAGCTCCTCTGTATGCATTGTCGGCGACGTACAGACTATACAGCTTGCATCCACATTTGACACACCTGCAGAATCACTGATTATTGGCCCATTTGTGCCGCTAATCCCGAAAGGCTGACAGTATGCTGCAAAGAACTTCTGTTGTTGACAATGTGCGTCTCAATGTTGCTTCCTTTTCATCTACAGTTGAATTCGGAGACATATCCTATTATCAGGCGTTTTCAAGGGCACTTGCCGTACAGAGGGAGAGAAAGACTTTCTTTGGCAATGAAGGACCTTTTGATTATCCCATTTTCTCCGAACCAATTCCTATTCCGCCAATTACAGAAAATATCAATATCATGTACCATCAAACAAAGCCAATTATTAAAGTGAAAAATCTTGATATTACTGCCGTTTCAGCATCATCCTTGCTGCAGGTTGGCAGCACCCGTCACATTTATGCTGAAACGAGGATTAAGCATATAAGACAGCTCGAAAATCATTCTGAAGAATTAAAGAACCAGACCATCATTCCCCTCGAGGAGATACATTCATCACCGGGAACTTCCATCATTAACGGAACTCAATAAACCGGGTTGCCAAACAGCTTTATTACATTTAAAGGAGGGGTTTTTTTGCCTGCCATCGTAGGTCCAGTACAGATTGTTAACGTTGGAGAGGGAATCGTACAATTTGGCGATTCATTGTTCATATCCCCAAAGGGAAATTCGAAAGTTTCTTTAGGCTCAGGTGCATCAAACACAGGTGCATTTATCATTACTAATAACGGGTTAAGTGCAACTAATTATGTAGATACTAGTCTGATTGACCAGCCGACCTCAGCCAATAATTAGCAGACAGAAGATGAAGAAACATCATTTCCTCCCTCTTCTGTCTTTCGATTTTTTCACCTTCTGCAATTTTGTAGAAGGCTGTTTTTTTATCCATGCCAAATACTTAGCTATTTGCGGATCATCTTGCAGCAGTGCGACAGTATTCAGCCTTACAGCTAACTCTTCATTTGTATATAAGGCATGAATTTGCTTATGGCATGGGATACATAAATCTGCTGTTCCTAAGTAAGCCCCGCCCATTTCCCTTGGTGTCAGATGATGCGCTGTTGTCTCCACATCCTCTCTTAAGCATAATTCACATGTGCCAATTTTTTTCTTTACCTTTGCCATTATTGCTTCCTTTCTTAAGAGAAGTGCATGTATATCTTTTTCCCATTTCTACTGGAATTCATGATAAATATAACAAATTGGCTGAAAGAAAAGAAGCTGTCCAAAAGCGGACAGCTCCTAAATTGCAGTTTACATCTGCAAGATATTTGCACCATCAAAGAAATACAAATACTTCTCATCGATCGGTTTTTTAAGAATTTTTTCAAGTGAATCTGCATACAGGTCAATTTGCACACGGTAGCGAGATTCCAAAACTGGTTTAGCTTCCTGATAACCATCTTTAAATCTGTCTTGAATGGCATCCGTTTTATAATCAAGAAGCACGGTCCCTTTTTCATCTTCAAAATATACGTCGATAATTCCTTGGACAAGAATTGGCTCATCCTCACCTTGCCAATCCGTATAAACAGAGCTTGCTGGGTAGGCGATATTAAATGGTATCTCACGGACAAGCTTTTTGGCATTACGCATACGCTGCCCAAGCTCCGTCTGAAAGAAGGACACAATTTGCCCAGCCTCAATTGCCTCTGCCTGTTCTTCTGTTAAAAGCTCTTTTGCTACCATTTCGTCCACTAGCAGTATAACATTCTCCTCAGAAATATCCTCATCCAAGCGAACATGCTGCATAACCATATGCATAGCTGTTCCTTTTTCAGCAGGACTCAGCTTTTTCTCCTGCATAAACTTCGGCCTGTTCCAAATTGTTTTTCTCCGTGTTTGAACTAGCTCTGTTCCGCTTTGCTCATCCAGTCTTTCACTTTGTCTTTTCAGCTCTGACACTGATTGCTTAGAACGATAGATTGTACCTTCAGGGAAGGCATACTTCCAATTAAGCGTGCGCTGGATTTGTTCCTGATATTCAGAGGAAACTTCTATTTTTCTTCCGTTTGTAACCTTTTCCAGCCAGCCTTCTTCTTCCTCTAAGTCTTCAGCAGTAAAAGCCAGCAGCTCTTCCTTAGGCAAAATACGTATTTCCCACGATGATGGATGGACAGAAACTTCTCCTTTATCCAACCAGCTTTCCAAATGAATACCTGCTGCATCTTTATGTCTTACAAGTGCTGGTCCGATCCAATCCAAATAAGAGCGTGCAGAAGCCCTGTCGAATTCATTAAGAAGCCAATTGGAGTGGCCTGCCGCCTGTGCCCATTTCAGCTTGGACTTCTCAATATCTTTGACAGAACCGACTAGCACCAATTTCTCTTTAGCCCTTGTCAATGCCACATAAAGTACCCGCATTTCCTCTGCTAGAAGCTCCATTCTCTTTTTCTTCACAAATGCTATTTGTGGTAAAGAAGGATAAGATATACGCTTTTTGGCATGAATGTACTTTGTTGCAAAGCCAAGATCCTTATCAAGCAAAAACGGCTTGCGGAGATCCATCGTATTAAATTCTCTTCCAATACCTGCAAGGAAAACAAATGGAAACTCAAGCCCTTTACTGCTGTGGATTGTCATAATCCGCACAACATCTTCTTGCTCTGTCAATGCCCTTGCAGCTCCAAGGTCATTTCCTCTGTCTCTCATTCTTTCGATAAAACGCAAGAAGCGGAACAGCCCGCGGAAAGAGGTGGATTCATATTGACGAGCACGATCGAACAAGGCTCTTAAATTAGCCTGTCGCTGATTTCCACCAGGCAAACCGCCAACAAAATCATAAAAATGAGTGTCTCTGTACAGTCTCCATACTAAATCTGACAAAGCTCCTCGCCTTGCTTCTGTACGCCATTCATGGAGCATACTAAAGAATGGTGCAATTCTTTCATACACCTCCTCTGTATTTGCTGTCCTTGCTCCCATAAAAGCTTTAACAGCATCATAAAATGCTCCTTGCTTTTGGGCAATTCGGATTTTACTCAGCTCTTCTTCCGTCAAGCCGACAATTGGTGAACGAAGCACTGCTGCTAACGGAATATCCTGATATGGATTGTCAATTACCTTCAGCAATGACATCATAATATTCACTTCGGTTGACTCAAAATAGCCTGTTGTCAAATTAGCATATGTTGGGATATTAAACTGCTTCAATTCCTCCATAATAGCAGGTGCCCATGTCATGGAACGCAAAAGAATGACCATATCCTTGTACATCACAGGTCGATAAGATTTCGTTTTTGCGTCATACACCTCCTGCTTTTGGTCGAACAGCTCCTTCATTTTTTGGGCAATCACGCGCGCTTCCAACTGAGACTGTTCCAATTCAAGTGCATCAAACTCGCTGTCTTCTCCTTCTGCTTCGTCACTTGATACAGAAGTATTCTGATTGACAAGTGCCAGTTCAATTGGATAGGTGGTCTCCTCTGGGTATGAAGCTCCCTTTGCCAGTTCTGCATCCTTGTCATATTCAATTTCCCCGACTTTAACACCCATTATCTGTTTGAATAAATAGTTTGTACCGTCCAAAACTTCTCTTCTACTGCGGAAGTTCCTTGCAAGGTCAATCTTATAACCAGAATCCTCGTCTTCCTGGAAGCGATTATATTTAGCCAGAAACAAGTTCGGTTCTGCAAGGCGGAATCGATAAATGGACTGCTTCACATCGCCAACCATAAACAGATTGCCATCTGATTCGCTGTCTGCTGTCACAAGCTGGAGAATAGATTCCTGCACCATATTGACGTCCTGATATTCATCGATCAGTACTTCTTTAAACTGCTTGCGGTAATATAAGGCTGCAACAGAAGGCTCTAATTCCGTTGTTTCTGTATTACGTAATATTTCCAAGCAATAATGCTCAAGGTCAGCAAAATCAACTAAGCCCTTTTCCGATTTCATTTTCTGGAACCGCTCAGAGAAGGCTGCAACAAGCCTTGTCAATGTTTCCACATGGACCTTCATTTCTCGCATATCCTTGATAAAGCCTTCAGGCAGTCTGCCAAATAATTCGCTTTGCATTTCCTGCAGTATTTTCTTGGCTCTTTCTCTTATCTTCTGAGCTTCTTCTATTAAAGCAGGGTCGTACTCGTCTCCCTTGCAAGCCTTGGCTCTAGAAAATTTCAATCCTTGCATTGCTTCATATAATGTTTTCCATGAATCGTTTTTCGCTTGTTGAATAATGTCCAAAAGGCTTAAATCATCAAGGAAATTACTTGCCCTTGGCGCAGGCCCGCCCGGTCGCTTCGTTAATTCCAAACCATACTCCAAAAGCTGTCTGACACCATCCAATTGAAGCTCTATACTTACAAGTAACTCTTTAGCAAATGGAAGCTCTTCTATTGCCGCCGACTCTTCTATGTCATACATTTGTGCCAATGACCCTAAATAAGCAGATGGAGACGGATTTGCCCGCGAAAAGTCATACACTTCCTGAATGATTTTTTGCAGAGCATCATCACTTCTGTCATTTGTGAAAGCATCAACCAAATCGAAGAAAGCGAGATTCTCATCTTTGCCGTACTCTTCTTCAAACAGGTCTTCCACACATTCATCCCGCATTAATTGTGCTTCTGTTTCATCTGCTATTCGGAAGCCTGGGTCAAGATCAATCATGTAATAATATTTACGAATAACCTCTAGACAAAAGGAATGGATTGTTGATATATGCGCTTTATTTAATAGTGCCAACTGTTTCTTCAGATGCTGAGATTTCGGATTAGCATTGATTTCCTTTTCCAGCACATCTCCTATTCGATGCTTCATCTCTGCAGCCGATGCATTTGTAAATGTAACGACAAGCAGTTCATCAACATTAATTGGGTTGTCTGAAACAATTTTGCGAATCATTCTTTCTACAAGGACTGCTGTTTTTCCTGAACCGGCAGCTGCCGCTACTAAAATATCGCTGCCGCTCAGCATGATCGCTTTCCATTGGTCATCTGTCCACGTGGCATCCACTGGTTTCTCTGGAATATCAATTATTTTCATTTGCATTTGCCTCCTTTCTAATTAATTCAAGTGCTTCTTCCTTCGAGAAGGTTTGCAGTTTTCGATATTGGTTTGATTCAAGCCCCTCATCAAACTGGCAAACAGACTTAAATGAACAAAAAGTACATGGCGACTTTTCCTTCAGCTGGTATGGAGCAATCTCCACATTCCCGCCGATAATTTTGTTACCTGTTTCCACATATTTATGACGAACAAATTTTTGCAGAGATGAAAAGTCCTCCCTGCTGGCAACCTTAGAGCGCTTCGTCAATGTGCCGTCTGTTTTAACACCTGCTGGCACAATTGGCGAGTCTCCTTTTTCGAGACTGCCGTCCATCAGCTTAATAACATCCTCTTTACCGAGCATCAAGCCATTCATCTTAAATTTTTTGAACAGCTCCTCCTCGATTTCATCAAGAGTCAATACTTTTTTAGTACTCAAGACTGGATTATGAACATGGAAGTACAATACTCCAGCAGGATTTGCCTCCTTCTCTACAAGGATGCTGCTGTTTGAAATGATAAGATCCAGGTATGTCAGCATCTGTAAAGACAGACCATAATATACTTCGTTCATGTTCAGCTCATGTGCGCTCGATTTATAATCAATGACACGCAAATATACTTCATTATTGAGCTCCGCTTTATCCACACGGTCAATTCTTCCCACTAGCTCCATTTTCGTGCCGTTTCTTAGTGAAAAGCCCATTGGCGGCAGCTTTCCTTTTGGTCCAAACTCCAGCTCTAGATCAATAGGAGCAAACCCGCTGTATTTCGCATGCTCACTTAAGATAAAGGATGCTCGGCTGATAATCTGTTCAAGCTTTCTTTTAATATAATGGTGCCTGTTCGTGCTTAGCAGTATTTCATTCTGCAATTTCGGTGCCAGCATTTCAACTGCATCCTTTGCAAGCATCTCACACTGCTCTCTTGTCAGGTCAGACCACATCATGTTTTCATGCAAAACTGTTTCGGCAATGTATTTTAAGGCAGCATGAAATAAATCTCCAATTGCAGGAGCCTCCAGCCTATATACTTGTCTTTCCTTCAGCTTTAGTCCATGTGTGGCGAAATGAGAGAACGGACATGACTGAAACAATTCCATTCTTGAAACACTAGCTGTAATGCTTTCCCCATAGAGCATTGTGCTCGTTTCATCTGCTAATGAGCTCGTTCTGTTTTGATATGTCAGGCTTGAGAATACCTTTTTAGCAGCTGCCCTCCATTGGTCGTTGTCTATATAGGCATTGTAAACATCCCACCAAAAATCATAAATTGGATAATGTCTTTTCTTTAGCTGCAGCTGACCATTTAAATAGGACAAGCTTGTTTTTAAGTCAACCGCATAGCCTAGCTGACCTAACTCAGATAATTCCTTCGGATCTGCCATAAAGTAAAGCGTCTTTGCTTCAGGAACAAGATCACGCATCCGTTTTACATATAAGGATGGAAGTAATGACTTGCCTTCGTCATTTGCCAGCGGATATGTTAAATATAGTCGTTCTGAGGCAGCAGTGAACGCCTTGTATGCAAGAAACTCTTCATCAAGCAATCTCGTTTTGCTTGTCGGTGCAAGCTTCATGCCTGCTTCAACAAGACTCTCTCTGTCACTGTCTGCAAATATTCCGTCATCTGTAAACTTAGCAGGAAATACACCCTCATTCAGACCGATTACAAATGCTGCTTTTATCCTGCCAAGACGGGAGTTTTCTAAATCAGCAATTAGCACCTGGTCAATTGCCGGTGGAACTAAGGAAAACTTTAAGGTATCAAGTCCTGCATCCAAAATGGTCGCAAATTGCTTTCTTGCCATTTCCTCTTCGCCAAGAATTTCCACAAATTGATCAAGCAAATCTACAATACTATTCCATGCCTGGTCATGCTCGCCTGCTTTAACAAGCTCCCCCTTCTCTTCCAGCTCGCCCTTCCATAAATCCATTTTCTCCGGAACCTCAAGCTCTTCTAAATAAAGATATAATGCTTCACACTTCGCTCTTCCTGTCTTGGCCCTCTTTAGCCTGTTTGCCAGCCGCATTATTGGCGCAGCCAAGGAGAGACGAAGTTCATTCAGCTCCTGCTCCATCTGCTTTTCACTGTCTGTCTGAACGCCTTGATCCCATTCAAGCCCTTGGAATCTCCTGTATTTCCAGCGCTCTTTTCTTGTCCACTTATCTCCTTTTATGCCGTATGCCAGGCAATAGTTTTCCAGCTTATCTACCTTTTCTCTTATATTGCTCTTACGCATATGCAATGGAAACAGCAGCTCTGTCTTAACCGCCCTAAACACAGGCTCATACCGCCAGTTTGTTTCAATAATTTCCAATGTAGAGCGAATTAACTCAACAAGGGGATGAAAATGCATCGTTCTTTTCTGGTCAATAAAAAAAGGAATTTCATAATCTGCAAAAATAGTTTCTATGATATTTTGATATTCACCCGTATTACGGGATAAAAGGCTGATGTCACGATAGCGGTAGCCCTGCTGTCGAATAAGCTTCTTGATTTCCCGAGCAACACCCTCAATTTCTGCTCGTGGATTGACACTTTCAGCAAAACGCACAGCAGAATCTCCTGAATAAGGAACTGCCGGTCTGCTGTCAAAATGCGCTTCAATATGTTTAAGGGATTCGTGCATATCCCTGTGTATCTCACCAAAAATCTCCTCTTCCACTTCAACGCCCAATTGTCTTGCAAATGAGTAAATGGTTGCGTAGGTTTCCTTTGACATTCTGAAGAGATCTAACTCATTTGCAAAACTGTTTCTTTCAGGCTCGTCCACTGTAAAGGTAATGGTTACATTCTTGCATGTCTGAATAAGCTGCTGAAGGATTAAATACTCCTGTGGCGTAAAGCTATAAAAGCCATCAATAAAGACCTCTGCCTTTTTTAAATATTCCGAGCTGCTGACCTTCTCTGCAAGCAAGCGGAAATAATCTTCTCCATCAATATATTTTCCAAGCATGTTTTCCTCAAAGCTTTGGTAAATAATCTCTAAATCATGCAGTTTGTCCAAAAGAGCTCTATCTGTATTTCCTGCTTCAGCAATACCCTGTTGTCTGCCACCGAGTTCCTCTGGTGTCACACAATATCTCCTGAATTCTGTAACCAGCTGTTCCACTTGGCCAATAAAACCATTCTTATCTGCCACCTTTTTGAATAATGACAGTTCCTCTTTCTTTTCTTCAATAATGCTGCGAATGAGCATGCTGATACCGACACTGTTTATATGCTGTCTGGAGATGCCTCCTGTTTCCTGCAATACTCTCCATGCAAGTCTTGTAAAACTGTACACTTGGGCACGGAACATGCCGCCAAGTCCTTCACTTCCTGCTAAGTTTTGATCTGACATAAATGTCATCTGATCTGGTACTAAATAGATAATAGGATTACCTTCTGGATCTGCAAACAGCTTTTCCCGAATAGAATCTATACAAAAGGCAGTCTTGCCGCTGCCTGATCGTCCAGCTAATAATCTAACAGACATAATTGCCTCCTCGAACACTTAATTTCTCTTTTTATAATATCATAGAAACAAATGTTTGCCCTACTAAAGAATACTCCTAGCACTTGCCAATATTTTCACTGAACCCTCTCTTTAATCAAAAAAAAATAGGCGCTCAAATGAGCACCTATTCTTAAAAATTAAACTGAATATCACGGAGCGGCCAGTACCGTAAGCTGACTTTTCCGACTACCTGATCAATGTTAATAAATCCAAAATGTCTGCTGTCCCAGCTGCCTAAACGATTATCTCCAAGAACAAACAGCTTTCCTTGTGGCACTGTTTCTTCTCCTGTGATTTCTTCAAGAGTAAAGTCGCCTGTCAGCTTTCCAGCACTCACTTGACTTCGGTAAGCATCCAAAAAATTCTCTTCATATTTTTCCCCATTAATATAAAGATGATCATCCTTATATTCCACCTTATCCCCTGGAATACCTATCACCCTTTTAACATAGTCCTCTTTATCATTCGCATGGAAAACGATCACATCAAAATGATGGAAATCACTGACTTTATAACCGATTTTATTGACAACTAGTTTATCCCCATCCTGCAAGGTAGGCATCATCGATTCGCCTTCCACCACGTAATTAGAGAAGAAGAATGCTCGAATAATGACAAAGATGACAATTCCGATAGCAAATGCTTTCAACCACTCTATGCCCTCTCTTTTTATTGCTTCTTTCAAATGCTATCTCCTCCATGCCTTGTATAAACATTAATTCCCTTGTTCTCTTTCTTTTTCTGCAGTAACATTCATTCTGGCCTCGACCCTTTTTCCTACAAACCATAACACAAAAATCGCAATGGCAACAGGAATTGTACGAATCGGCTGTGTAATCATTGCCTGTAGATCATAACCAATAAAGCTGATAGTAATGATCATCACAAGTTTACCGGCAACAATGGCGAGAAAGTACTGCTTCACCTTTATCCGCGAAAGTCCTGCTACAATATTCACTAATGCTGAAGGGGTGAATGGAAAGCACAGCAGGATAAATAAAGGTCCAAATCCATGCCTCTCTATCCATATCATTAGCTTTTGCACTTTCTTATGATTGCGAATAAAGCTTAAAAGCCTCTTTTGGCCATACTTTCTGACAAGCAAGAAGACAAGCAGTGCCCCTCCGCAAGTGCCTATCCAGGAAAACAGAAAGCCAAGCCAGAAACCAAAGGCATTCACATTTGCCAAAATGAACAGAAAAAGTGGCAAGAAGGGAACAAAAGATTCCAGCAATGGCAGTAAAATGCCTGGCAATGGACCAAATGCCCGATAGCTTTCTAATAATTGCATAATATTTTCTAGTGTAAACCATTCTTTTAATGTAGCTATATCCATAACGAAAACTCCTTGGCATATCATTTCAAGCAGGTTTATTTCTGTGGACGACTTATTGCGTTCTTGTTAGTGGGCTTTTATACCAGTTATTAGAGTTTATGCCTAAAGTCTCTCATTTATTTTGATAAAAAATCCTGGATTTCAGCCCTATTTGTTTCTATATCTACACCGAGAACGGCAGCCCCATTGACCCTCAGATCCTGATATGTACCGTCTACCGGTATTCTCAATGTTTCTACCTCTTGGTTTTTATGGCGAATTAAATCAGATCCTACATAAATTATATCCTTTGTATTCATACTCGTATTGATATAAGGCATCATGACGCCCGCCAATTTAGGCAGTTTTGCGACAGTCTGTACACCCGAAATTTGAGAGGCGAGTGCCTCGAGTGCCTTTTGCTGTCTTTGGACTCTTCCAAAGTCAGAGATAGCGTCATGTCTAAAACGCACATATCCGAGAAGCTGCTTCCCGTTCAGCTTTTGCAACCCTGGCTCCAATGTAACCCCAATGTTTTTAGACATTTTCTTCTCCACATCTATCTCAACACCATCTGGAAATGCCTCATCAATAAGTGCCTCAAACCCTTGGAAATTAACAATGGCATAGTATTGGAGATCAACATCAAAGTTTTCCTTAATAGTTTGTCTCAACAGCTCTGGTCCACCTCTTGTAAAAGCGGTGTTTATTCTGTCTTTTCCATATCCCGGTATATCAACATACATATCCCTCATTAAGGAGATTAGCTTATAGGTGCCTTTTTCTGGATGAAACTGGGCTACCATGATGGTATCTGTACGTGATTGCTTGTCTCCTTCTCTGGCGTCACTACCTAGGAGCAGGACATTTGTGCCGCCATACTGATCCTTTTCCCCGTTAAACTCATATTCAACCTTTTCGATTGCACCATTCTCCAGTGCCTTATTCTTCCCTGCGTTATACTGAACAAATATGTATACAGCCGCAAATATTACTAACAAGACAAGAAACAAAAAAAAGACTCGGCCTTTTCGTAACTTTCTTTTTTTCTTCCTTGTTTGTCTATATTCTGATCTCTCCATCCCTTATTGTTTCCTTTCTTTCTTCATTCTTATATCTATTTAACGTTAAATTATCAACAAAAGTTTCTTCTTCAAATTGTTGCCTTTAAAAGTAATAAATAACCCTTTTCATTAACAGTCAGAAATTTTTCTGTGTTTTTAGGTATTATCTATTATCTTATCAGATAAATAGATATGCAAACATTTAATTTCCATATTTTTTATTTACATTTCAGTAATATTAAAATAATATACGACTATTTACCATACATACATGCCTTCATAAACATAAATAAAAAACGCCTGCCGACAATGGCAAGCGTTAATATCAGATAAACACCTTTGAAGATGCTTGTTTCACTTAAGGCAGGGGATATTGATTTCCGCTTCAGGCTTTCCTCAGCCGGGGGCGAACTACTTAGCCACTACTGCGCTAAACCGTCTGCTAGGTACTTACTTCTCACCATTCCTGTAACAGTCTCACCGTGCAGCGAAGATCCATTTCCCTTTTATACAATAGCTATTTTCTATTTTCTATTTTCTTTTCTTATAAGTACTCAATAAACCAGTTATTAATATAATCCAAGCGGGATATGCGCAATGTTGGTTTGCCGCTTCTGGACAGCTCGTGGTTGGATTCTGGGAAACGGACAAATTCCGTTGTCTTTTTCTGCTTTTTCAGTGCTATAAACAGCTGTTCCGCCTGCTCAATTGGGCAGCGGAAATCCTTTTCTCCATGCAAGATTAACAATGGTGTTTCAATATTATTCGCATATGCTAGCGGAGAATGCTTCCATAGTGTTTCTATATCATTTAGATCAGCTTTGATTTGCCATTCAGAGAAATAATAGCCAATATCACTTACCCCGTAGAAGCTGATCCAGTTAGAAATAGAACGCTGTGTGACAGCGGCTTTAAAGCGGTTTGTATGGCCGACAATCCAGTTTGTCATGAATCCACCATAGCTGCCTCCTGTTACTCCCAGGCGTGTTTCATCAATAAAATCAAAGTTTTCTAAGGCGAAATCAACGGCATCCATGATATCTTCATAATCCTTTCCACCATAATCGCCTCTGACCGCATCAACAAAGTGCTGACCATATCCGTGACTTCCCCGTGGATTAATGAACAACACAGCATAACCATTTGCTGTAAGTGTTTGAAACTCATGGAAATACGAGTTAGCATACATCGCATGTGGACCACCATGGATTTCAAGTACAAGCGGATATTTTTCTCCTTCTTTAAAATCAGCAGGCTTCATTAGCCAGCCATGAAGATCCCAGCCATCTCTGGATGTCAGTTCAATTGGCTCTGCAGCAGCAAAGATATGCGTTTTTGCAAACTCTTTATTAACATCTGTCAGCTTTTCTACCCCACCTGTTTCCAGGTTCAGACTGTAAAGATCACCTGGTTCTGTTGGCGTGCTGATTGCTACTATCGCCTGCTTCAAGCTTCCGCCTGTGGAAAGTCCGTACACATGCTGATTATCTATCAAGCTTGGATAAATTTCGCCATCTTCATTGCCAAAGTAAACGATCGTATTGCCGTGATCTGATGCAAGGAAAACAAAGCTTCTGTTGTCTTCACCCCAGAGGATTCCTGGTGTCACAGTTCCCTGCTGAAAATCGCCAATTGCAAAATCGCCGACATTTACGTCCCAGCCTTCCGTTAAACAGCGAAGTGCCTCAGTTTGCAAATCATAAGTGTATATTTTGGACAATGTTGCATTTTCATATTCGCGGCCGCCGCCGATAATTCCGATTTTTTTGCTATCAGGCGACCATGTTACTCTTCCGTACTGGCCATTTCCTGCCGTTATCTTTTTCCATTCTTTTGTTTCTAATATGTACAGATATACGTCTGTAGCAAAGCTGAAATCCTTGTCCTCACTATCGTCTGCAGTAATAGCAAGATATTTTCCATCAGGAGACCAGCTTTGCAAATGATAGTCATTTTCTCCTGAAGTAATTTCCTCAAGCTCGCCTGTTTCTTTATTGATGACAGCAACATGGCTGTAGCTTCCATCCCAAAAGCCAGCACTGTCTGACTTATACTTCATTTTATCAAATGCTAAAGCAACTGGTTTTTTTTCTGTCTTTTCTTTCCCTTCTTTATCTTGCAGGCTTTCGTCTTTTCCAATGCTTGTTTGAAATGCTAATTTCGTTCCATCTGCTGACCAAACAGGGTTTGATGCACCATTGCGCACAAAAGTAAGCTGTTTTGCTTCCCCTCCATTTTTGTTTAACACAAAAATTTGGTTTTTGCCGCTGCGATTAGATAAAAAAGCAATTTCCTCTCCATTCGGCGACCATCTTGGTGATGTATTGCGGTATTCTCCAAATGTCCACTGCAGTGTTTGACCGCTTTCCTCTAAGCTTTTATAAAAAATATTGGAATAATAAGCATCCTTCTCTTCAGAAATTCCTGTTTCCACATACAAGAATCCTTTTTTATCTGGGCTCACTTGTGGATCTACAATTGATTTTAATCTGTATAAATCATCTGATGTTATCTTTTCCCATTTTCCCATATACACTCTTCCTCCCTTTATTAGCTACTTATTATTTCGCCATCAGAAATAAATTCCCTTCAAGACAAAATGCATTTAATTTAATTTTTGTAGAAAAATAAGCAAAGCCATAAAAATTTTAAACCAGCTTGAAAGGACTATGCAAATATTGTACTATTTGAATAGAACATTTGTTCTTATCACGATTACAAGGAGAAGATTAATTATGACACGCATTCCGGAGAAGGATAGATATATCATGGAGCAAGCCATTTATCTGCCCATGCTGTTAACCGTTCTAAACCGCGATCTCCTTACAATCAAAAAGAGCAATTTCAAGCTAAAGCAGCCTTACATTGATCTTGTAGAGCTAACAATGAAAACAATACATACGGAGCTGCGAAAAACTAAGGAATATATGCAAAAGCATAAGATGAAGGTAGAAGAGGTAAAAAGAGATGAAGCCTTTACAATGTATTTATTCTTATATAATGGCTATGAAGAGTATCATAATTATTTCAACCCAAGACTTCGCAACAGAGTACAGGAGCTTTTAGAATACTATCTATATAGACGGCATACTGGCTAAAAGAGCTTGTCCTATTGATTTTAAAGCGGCTTTTCGCTGTCTTCCTGGTTATGGCGTATTTTTGTCTGCAACAAATTTGTTCTTAATATTTGGTTGTTAAAAGTATGAAAGGAAACGTTAATGGATATTCTCCGATTATTACGGAATATGACAGTTGTTTTTCCTCCTCCCTCTATTATTCTGTCCGAAATATGATGAAGAAAGAACCACATGCAGGCATGGTTTGTAGGAGAGTGAGTGGGAAATGCGTAAATCGTGCTCTTGGAATCAATTGAAATTGGCAGCTTATGCTTATAGTTCATGAGCACTCTCGTTCCTTTTCGTTTCCCTTCATATGTGCACCCGAAATACTCACAGCTTCGCTTAATAATTTTGCTTGGTGGCAATTTGCACATATAAACGTTAGCTCCTTCATATATTTTAGAATAAACATCACCATTCTTTTGTAATTCAGGCAGGATTGCTAGCGTATGATAATTTACTTCATATAAATCAAGATTATTCTTTTCTTCAGACATTTTTATAACTCCTTTCTTTAAGCTGGATTGCTAAATGCATAGAGTATTCTCATGATAGCATGCGTTTTTTCAGATTTGTAAACAGATTGAAAATTGTCTTAAATAATTCAAAATTCCGCTCCATTTTCTAAATTTTTAAATAATATCATTGATATTTTCATTTTTCTGCCATATAATATTAAAAAGGCATCAGGGGTGAGTCGAATGAATGAAAAGTCGTACACTGAGTTAACTAAGTTAAGTGCTATGAAGAAACAAAAAGCGCAAGAGACTTATGTGAAAGAACTTTACATTGACATGCTGCTTGTTGAAATCCAATGGAATCTAGAAAAAGCAAATTTAATGACTCAAATTGATCACGCTATAGACGAAAGAAATGAAGCTGAATTTATTCGGCTGAGCAAACAATATACACAATTATGTAAGCGCTTCGATAACTAATCCTGTTGAAGGCGTCTATGGGAACCTCCCATAGACGCCTTCTTTTTTTGAGGAAAAGGGCTAAGCTCCTACTTGAGCTTAGCCCTTTTCCTCCTTTTAATTTTCACTGTTTTTCAGCAGAATGCTTTTTTCCTCAAGTACAGATATTCTTTCAAGCATAGTGGGATGACTATAGCGGAACACTTTCACGAGAAATGGTGGATTTACCTCACTGAGCCCTGTTTTAGCAAGTTTTTGGAAGGTAGTAATCCCAGCTTCTGGATCACTCGTCAATTGGACCGCATAATTATCTGCCCGTTTCTCCTCATATCTCGAAACAATATTAGTTAGCGGATTTACTGCAAACAGCAGCATCGAGATTAACAGCAGGATTAATGGAAATGATTGATAATCCTCAACTCTTGAAATTTTAAGGGCATCCCCCCACTTACTTACTAAAACATTCATCAGCTTATAAATAAAATACAATCCGAAAAATGACAGCACAAGCGAAAGAGCAATTCCAAAGTAAATATGTTTTTCAACATAGTGCGCCATTTCATGAGCCATAACAAATAATATTTCATTATCCTTCAGCTCTTTCGTGGTTGTGTCCCAAAGGACGATTCTTGAATTGGAGCCTATTCCTGTTACATAGGCATTTAAAGCATTTGTCTTATCTGACATATTTACCTCAAACACATGTTCAGCGGGTATGTTTGATTCTTTTGCCAATGCAAGAATTTTCTCCTCTAGCTGCTTATCACTCAAGGCAGTAAAGTTGTTATACAGCGGGTCAATGATAACGGGCTGAATAAATGTCAAAAACAAAGTGAACGGAACAGAAAGCAGCCATGCGTACAGCCACCAACGCTTTTTACTCTTGTTCATCAGCCAATACAGGACGATAAAAATCACAAACATAATTACATAGTTCACCCAGAAATCAATCAATTCATCCTTCATCCATGAAGGAAAGCTCTGTGTAGAAATATGATAATCCGTTGATACCTTATGACCGATATAGCTTAATGGAAAAGTTGCTATATACGCCATAAGATTAAGCCAAAAGAGATAAATCGCCTTTTGGATGATTTTATATTTACCTGAATCCTCGCCCCATTTTCGAAATGCTTTTGAAAAACCAAACAGCAGGATAAACAAATAGATTAACCATTCCAAAGGAGTCGATATAAAAAACATAAAGTTTTTTAGTTTAGAATATTCATCACTTAAAGCAAGCTCTCTGTTGTTCAAAAAAGTAGCTGGATCTGCAGCCGTTCCTTGAAATTCGAAGGGGAGCTTCGAGTCCGCAAAATAAAACAAGTACCAATAAAAAAACAAGCCGTACACGATGAATAATAATACTGAATAAAAACCTAGTTTCCTTGCCATTATGCCCCTCCTTGCCTTGTACAACCTTATTACTATTAATAAGACTAATAGGCGACATTTAGAACAAGAAGTTTTTGCAGCATCATTAAAAAAAGTACTGGGAAGTGGCCCCAGTACTTTTTTTGCCATTTAATATATTAAGTGGATAAAATCTTCCTTCGTTATATTACCAAAATAATGCTTAATCGATGTTTCCTCAAGCGCCTTTTCTAGTTCACTTCTGTCATATCGCAAGCCAGTCAGTTTATTCTCGATGTCGGAAACATCACCAACCCCAAAGAAGTCACCGTATATTTTGCAGTTTTTGATAATACCTTTTGCCACATCAAAACGAACGTCAACTTGTCCAACAGGGAAGCGATGGGAATGCTGAAGATTAAATCTTGGTGATTTACCATAGTTCCAATCCCAGTTTTGATAACGTTCTTTAGAAATGGCATGGATGTTTTCCCAATCCTGCTCTGTCAAAACATACTCCTGAATGTTTTCTTCTCCCTCAAACAAGTAGTTCAAGATTAGGCTCTTGAATTCTTCAATACTAATTTGCACCTTTAAAAATTCAGAAATATTGGCAACCCTGCTTCTAACAGACTTTATCCCTTTAGATTCAATTTTATCTTTTCTAACCTTTAATGCAGACACAATATGGTCCATTTCAGAATCAAACAAAAGGGTGCCATGGCTGAACATTCTTCCTTTTGTGGAGAATTGAGCATTACCCGAAATCTTTCTGCCTTCTGCCAATAAGTCATTACGGCCGCTTAATTCTGCATTCACACCCATGCTTTGCAATGCCTTAACAACAGGCTCTGTGAATTTACGGAAGTTATGAAAACTGTCACCGTCGTCCTTTGTTATGAAGCTGAAGTTCAAATTGCCTTTATCATGATATACTGCACCGCCGCCAGACAATCTTCTAACTACGTGAATACCGTTTGATTCGACATAATCTGTGTTAATTTCCTCAATTGTGTTCTGGTTTTTGCCGATGATGATAGATGGTTCATTTATATAAAACAATAGGTATGTCTCATTGATATCTAGATTTTTAAGCGCATATTCTTCGATAGCCAAGTTGATGCGCGGATCTGTGATGCCTTTATTATCAATAAAAAGCATATGTACACCCCTCTTTTCATTCTTCTAATTAAAATATATCATAACTTCTAATAAAAGAATATTTAGTCCTTATATACTATAACTAAAATTCGTCGAATTAGCACTTTTTTTGTCCCTTTTTTTGTTATTAAAATCAGTAAATTTGTAGATTTTAGTATATTTCAAAGGGTATGGTCGGGCTTTTCACCCGACCATACCCTTTATTCTGCCGCCGCTTCTGTAAACTGGCGTCTATAAGCAAATGTGAAATAGATAATTGTTCCTGTAATAAAGAAGATTGGATACAATGCTAGAATCCCTGCATTATGCCACATAAACGTAAAGTCTCCCGTTGAAATGACAGATCTCAACCCTGCAACAGAATAAGACATTGGCAGGAGCGCATGAACATGCTGCATGAAATCAGGGATTAGCTCCAATGGGAATGTTCCGCCACTTGTTGTCAACTGGAATATCAACAGAATAACAACGATAAAACGGCCGGGATTCCCAAGAATTGTAACAAAGAACTGAATGATCGAAAAGAATACGAGACTCGCAATGATTGTAAACAGAATAAACAATGGAATGCTTTGCACTTCCATACCCAACACGACAATCAGTACAAATGATGCAACTAATGCCTGTAGAATTCCGACACCTGCGAGAATAACTGATTTACTCAAAAACCAGCGCAGACCGTTTTTCGGCACTCCTTCTGGTTCATTAAAAGAGAATACAATAGAGAGCATTAATGCACCGACAAACAGTCCTAAAGAAATGAAATAAGGCGCTAAGCCAGTTCCATAGTTCGGCACTTCTGATACTTTCTCATCTGAAACAGTAATTGGTGCTGCCATCATATCATACGTTTTGTCATCAGAATGGATGGAGCTGGCATCATTAGCACCATCTGCAAGCTTTTCTGACAGTTCCTTGCTGCCATCTGATAATGATGACGTTCCATCAGCAAGATCCTTCGATCCAGCTTCCAGCTTACTTGTTCCGTCTGATAATGCTGCTGAACCTGTGGACAATTGATTCATACCTGATAACAGTGAATTCATCCCTGTTACAAGCTCGTTTGAACCACTTGCAGCTTTAGCAAATTCTGTTTCATATTTACTCATACCTGCAATAAACTGCTCTTGCCCTGCAACCTGCTTCTTAGAGCCTGCCTCCAATTTAGCACTGCCATCTGCAAGCTGTTGAGCTCCTGTTTGAAGTTGCTTAGAGCCTGCACTTAAATCTGTTAAGCCAGCAGATAAGCTTTGGCCACCTTGAGCCAATTGATCTGCCCCCTGTTGCAGTGCCTGTGTGTTTGTAGCAATATTACCACTGCCATCCACCAGACTTTGAAGTGCTGCCTCTAATTCCTGCTTCTTATCTTCAGGCAGTCCTTCAAGCATAGGAAGGATGGAATTAACTGTTTCTTGAACTTGCTTAACACCCGCATTCAGCTGTGATGCTCCATCAGCCAAGGCTTTGGAATTGCTGCTCCATTCTTGAAGCCCTGTTGTCAGTGTAGCAGAACCAGCTTGTAATTTATCTGTTCCGTTTATCAATGCAGGGATGCTGCCCTCAAGCTTTTCCGCCCCTTCTTTTGCAGAGGTGATGCCAGCTAATATGGATGAATCTCCCTCTTTCAGCTGTGATGCAGCACTGGAAAGATCCTTCTGACCATCTTGGAGCTGCCCTAATCCGCTTGAAAGACTTTCTGCACCTGTTAGTACCTCTTTCGCACCAGAATTAGCAGCATTCACTCCATCTGTAAATTCAATTGATTTTCCAGCAAGTGTTTTCAAGTTTTTGTAAACTTCTTGTGAGCCTTTATTAACCTTGTCTGTTCCATCACTAAGATCCTTTGCCCCAGTACTTGCATCTTCAAGTCCTGATGCCATTTCACTTATATTTTCAAATACAGACTTCGCATATGTTTCTGTTACTTCCTTACCTACACCCTCTTTAATTTTTTCAACGGCAGAATTGCCAATTTGAGAAGAGATAAAGTTAAATCCAGGATTAGAAACATATTTTAAATCCAATTTTTTTGGATTGTCATCAAGCAACGTTGTCGCGTTTTCGGAGAAATCCTTTGGAATCTCAATCAGCATATAATATTTTTGATTTTCTAAATCCCTGTAGCCTGCCTTCTTATCTACAAATTGGAAGTCAAACTCCTTGCTCTCTTTCAGATTGTCGACTAAGTCTTTGCCGACTTCCAACTTTTCACCATTCATTTCTGCACCACTGTCCTCATTCACGACAGCAACAGGCAGCTTTTCCAAGTGTCCATATGGGTCCCAAAACGCCCAAAGGTAAATTCCTGCATATAATATCGGGATAAATATGATTGCCAGGATGGAAATGAGCTTCATCCTATTTTTAAATATGGACGCAAGCTCTGCTTTCAATAAATTTTGTTTCATAATATCCACTCCGTTTTACTGACCATTTTGTTCATATGGTCATTTTTATTCCTAAAAAAGAGGACTATCTTATAGACAATCCCTCTAATAAGGATCTTTCAACCGTTAAGGCTATTTCCTCTGCTTGAAGAGGAGTATGATTCTTCTCCCAATCAAAAATCAATGAAATATACAGCTTAAAGATAATAAATGAAGTCAATTCAGGATCACATTGCTTTATTTCTCCTTTATTCATTGCTTCCTGCACATGCCCCTTCATATAATTGAGTATCGCATTCTCCAGTCGGTTTATAACTTCCTTCACTTCCAATGTTCCCATTTCCTTTTGCTCTTCAAACAGCTTTATTGTAAGCTGATGCTCTTTTCTGTATTCTAGCATCCTCATAATGGTGCGGTGCACATTGTCCATAAAGGTTGAATTAGGATCAAAGGAGGCATCTGCCTCTATCTTCATCTCCATAATGAGCCCTGTTATAATCTCATCAAAAAGCTGCTCCTTATTCTTAAAGAACGTATATATTGTTCCCTTCCCAACATTTGCTATCTTAGCTACCTGATCCATCGTCGTCGCTTTGTAACCAAACATGGAAAAGGATTTTGCCGCAGCCTCCAAAATAAGCTTCTTCCGATCCACAGCCAACACTCTTCACCTCTTATCATAGGCTTTTAAAATAAGCAGATTATTAGTATTTCATCTTCCAGCTAATCAAAAATGACCAAATGAGGAATTTGGTCATAAAGTTCAAATATGAATATAACATATGCACAAAACTAGTGCAATAGAAAGCAGCCAACGTTTTTATCAAACGCAGCTGCTCCAAAAACTAACTTATTTAGAATGAACGGACAAGCTGTCCAATACCACTGTTGCCAGTGCATCAATAAATTCAGGCTGCGCGTTCGGCATTTCTGGTCTGTAGTAAGCTGCACCAACCTCTTTAGTGACAACAAGACATTCATAGTCATTGTCAAAAAGTACCTCTAGATGGTCTGCCACGAAACCGACAGGAGTATAGACGAATGCTTTATATCCATGCTTTTCATGAAGCTCTCTTGTCAGGTCCTGAACATCTGGTCCAAGCCATGGATCTGGCGTGTTACCAGCACTTTGCCAGCCGATGTAGTAATTAGATACACCTGCGGCATTTGCAATTAAGTCAGCTGTTTCTTTCAATTGATCCGGATATGGATCGCCATATTGAAGGATTTTTTCTGGCAAGCTGTGTGCTGAAACGATTAAAGCTGAGTTGTTTCTCTCTTCTTCTGGCATATTGCGGAAAGCTTCTTGCACCTTTTTAGACCAATACGCAATAAATTTCGGCTCATTATACCAGCTTTCAATACTATGAATGGTTAAACCGCCAAGCTCTTCTGCAGCTTGTTTCGCTCTGCCGTTGTATGATTTAATGCTGAATGTGGAGAAATGCGGTGCCAACACAATGCTGACCGCCTCTGTAATTCCGTCAGCATGCATACTTTTAACTGCATCCTCAACAAATGGCTCAATATGCTTTAAACCAATATACATTTTAAATTCAATATCCTTTTGAATAGAATTTAAGTGTGCTTCAAGACTTTCTGCTTGCTGTTGCGTAATTTTTGCAAGAGGAGAAATCCCTCCGATAGCTTCATAACGGCTTCGCAAATCCTCCAGCATTTCATCTGTTGGTCTTCTGCCATGTCTAATATGTGTGTAGTACCTTTCAATATCCTCTTCTTTATATGGAGTTCCGTAGGCCATAACCAATAGCCCCATCTTTTTTCTAGTCATTCCTCTTCACTCTTTTCTATATAATATTATCGTCTATTATTTATTGCTTCAGCAGAATATTCATGGATAAAGCTTGTTAATCTTTTCAGAACAGCAGGATCTACCTCTGGGAATACGCCATGGCCAAGATTGAAAATGAATCCGTCTTGTTTGATGCCCTGGTCCAATATTTCCTTCGCTCTAGCCTCAATTACATTCCATGGTGCCAAAAGTATCGCAGGATCTAGATTGCCTTGTATTGCTTTCGTAATCCCTTTTTCTCTTGCTTCGTTAATGGATAGTCTCCAATCGAGACCAACTACATCTAACGGCAGGTCATTCCACTCAAGAGCAAGATGGCTTGCTCCGACCCCATGCATAATAAGCGGCGTGTTTTCTTTTTTCAATTCTGTAAAAATCTTATTCATTACAGGCTTAATGAAGTGTCGGTAATCGTCCACATTCAATGCACCGACCCATGAATCAAAAATTTGAATCGCGCTTGCACCTGCATTTATTTGGGATTTCGCATATGTAATAACCATGCTTCCCAGCTTGTCCATCAATAAAGACCATGCCTCAGGCTGTGAATACATAAATGCTTTTGTTTTATGATAGTTTTTTGAAGGGCCTCCTTCAATCATATAGCTGGCAAGTGTAAATGGCGCTCCTGAAAATCCAATCAACGGCACATCCAGCTGCTCTTCGGTTAATAACTTAATCGTATCAAGTACATAGGCAATATCTTGTTCAGGATTTAACACACCAAGCTTCGAAACATCCTCCAATGTTTTAATTGGATTATCAATGACAGGACCAATGCCTGACTTAATTTCAACATCAACCCCAATTGCAGGAAGTGGTGTCATAATATCCTTGTATAGTACTGCTGCGTCAACATTGTATTGATCTACAGGCAGCTTTGTTACGTATGCACAAAGTTCTGGTTGATGGGTAATTTCAAAAAGAGAATACTTTTCTTTTATCGCTCTGTATTCTGGTTGAGAACGTCCAGCTTGACGCATATACCAGACAGGAACAAAATCAGTTTTTTCTCCTTTTGCCGCCTTAATAAATGTATCTTTCATTTCCTTACTCATTCTTAATATGTCCACCTTTCTATTGCTTATGTTTCCATTGTAATATATAAATCATAAATTCAAAAACAAATTAACTATAATCATTATTAAATTATAATATTTATAAATAAAAATGCAATAAAAAAGAATGCCCTTATAACAGACACTCCGTATTTCCTTTTTAAATAACAGTTCATTAGGTGTATAAACTAAATATATAACTTTTCCACTATCGTTGTATACAAAACCTACTGATTTGTCACAAAATAGACTAATTTAACTCTTTTTTTTATTCCCATTTTCTAACTATAACAAACAAGAAAGAAAATCGCTGTGTATATATCCTTATCAGTTAGCCATTATAAAAAAGTATTGCATCAATACAATTTTAACGCTATAAAGGGGACCTAAAAAATGAGAATTGCAGCACATGAAGCAAATGCACTGAATGAATTGACATTAAGCTGTGTCAATAGCATCACCAACATGGGATATATGATTCAGCATGTCCAAGACCCAGAGTTCAAATCCATTCTGCAAAGACACTTCCCTCTACACATAAGAGATTATAATATGAAGGTTGAATTTTTGAACAAAAGAGAAGGTGCAACAACTGAGCTTCCATTACTTAAAGAAGAAGCAAAGCTCAATCAATTCACAGAAATGGTCGCACCTCAAGCACCTCCTGTTCAGCCAAGAACAGTTGTTGAAAATATGAATGACAGGGAAATGGCTACTGCCTACTTACTGACATTAAAGCGTGCCGGCAGGGAATACGCCTGGAATGCGATGGAGATGGCTAATCCAGAAATCCGCTCTTTTTGCCAAACTGCATTCATGATGAGCTGTTCTCATGCATATGACATGTGGCAATATATGGTTAAAAAAGGCTATTATGTATTAGAGCCAGCAGATGAAATGGCTGTTCAAAAAATGGGGTCGATGTATTTGCTTGTACCAGAAACAAATCCGCAAATGCAAGCCCATCTGATGAATCAAAATCCTATTGCAGGACAGAGTAACCAGCTTTATCAGTAATTTTTATAAAGGCTGCTTGCAAAAAGCAAGCAGTCACTTCTTTTTATTTCCTTATAACTTGCATCTATAGTATCCTTAAAAATGAAAACGCATAACACTTAACGTTTTTTAGGAGGTTGCTATGAATATCTATTTAGCAAGCGGAACATATGATTTTTTAGTTAAGAAATATGCACAACAAATTGATCAGCAATCCTTGATTGCCATGCAAGTTTACGGAGACGAAAACGCCGTGTTGTTACATGAAACTTCAGGACCTTCCATTTTTGCTGCTCCAAGAAAATATGAAACGGTTATTGACAAAGGTGATTTCACCGACAAAAAATATGCCGTTATGAATCATATTCCCGTCACAGATGAACACAAGCCTTTGTTCGAACAAAATATAAAGCGTTCATTAGAACAAATAGACTCACAAATAAGCGCATATCGATTTATCCGTCCATTAAAAGGAGATACTTATATCATTTTGTCAGTATGGACTGAAAGAAAAGACTTTATTATTTGGAAACAAAAAAACAGTACACTAGATTCTCCTATAACAGGAGATCCAACTAATGGCGGAATATTCCAGCATGCTATGTTTAATGGTAAAGCATATTTGCTTGAGCTTACTATTTCTTAAAAAGGAGCAGCTTGCTCCTTTTTTTATTTTAACGGAATTTTTTAATAAACTATTTAAATCCCAGCAACCGCTGCTTCAAAGGCATAAGCAGAAAGGGGGATAAAACGACAAAAAGATGTTTTATTTCCAAGGAAATGACACAGAAATTAACAAAAATCCGTAAAATATTGACAATAGGTTCAAGGATACCACTTAGGATTTCCCAATACGACCTTATATTTAATATTCACCAAAAGACTATTCCAATGAAACTTCCATTATTAATATACTTATTCTCCAACTAAGTTTTAAGTCCCCTTCTGTTTAATTCCAATTCCTTCCTATAAAAAAGATTATGGCACACTTATCACCCAATCCTATCCTTCTTCATAATCTGTAATAAATCCGGTCTTAGACATTTGCCTAAGCTTTATGTCGGATTAGAAGGGAGTCTTCTGCAATGGGTATAGAGCTAACAGCACTCCATTGGATATACGTTTTGTTCATCCTCTTTATTATAGGCTTTATGATTATGAGAAGAGACACTACCATCGTATGTATTGTCGGGATTTTTTTGTTGGCACTTACAGCCACAGGATCATTGAGCGGTTCTATCAGCACCATATTCAATAGTTTTATTTATGCAATAACAGAATTGCTGCCAACGATTGTAGTCATCTCCATCATTGTTGCTATGAGTAAAATTCTAACAAAAACCGGGATTAATGATGTCATGATATCCCCTTTTGCAAAATGGATTAGGTCCCCAAGTTTAGCATATTGGGTCATTGGTTTATTAATGATGATCATTTCCTTTTTCTTCTGGCCATCACCAGCAGTTGCATTGATTGGCGCGGTCCTTTTGCCAGTAGCAGTCAGGGTCGGCCTTCCTGCTATTGCAGTGGCAATGACCTACAAAGGAATCCATAAATCAATTATTTTTAATCAAAAAAAAAAGCCTTTCTATTTAGAAAGCCTTATACTTAAAGCAATAAAAGTTAATTTCCCGCTATTTTTTCCAATGAAAAACCTATATTTTTTAAAGCTCGCTCGAGATTCGCTTCAATAGCAATGTTTTGAAAATCTATATTTGATTTCATGGCCTTTAAAGCAATTTCAGGGCTCATTCCAGTTAAAATTGGCTTTACACCAATTAGCCCTAACAGATCGACTATTTTTAATAAATAGCTGCTTACAAGATTATTAATCTTACTAATACCTGATAAATCGATAATTAAATATTCCAATGAAAGCTGCTGACTTTTCGATAGCGCTAGTAAAATAATGTTCTCTGCTGTTTCTTCCCTTATTAAGCCAATAATAGGAAGAATTGCAACACCTTTTGTCAGAGGTACAAACGGTGCAGATAATTGTTGAATCTGCTTATTAGCATTATCTAAATCAAGCACATACGATAACAACGATGCCATCGTCTCAAATAAATCAATATGACTGTGATTAAACTGAATATTTTTAGTATCTAATCCACAAAGTGTTCCGTAATTTTCACCATCGCCAGAATAAATAGGAATACCAATAAAACAGCCGGTCCCCAAATTTTTTGTTACCTCTAACGACTTCGTTAAATCACTCTGGGTTATATCTGAAATGACGAGAATTTTTTGCCCGTGATCTACACTTAACTTGCAAAAAGTGTCATTAAATGGTGTCGTTTCCCCTTCCTCCAACAAAACATCCTCTTTATTTAATACTTTCACAATTTCATTTGTATTTTTATCATTTTTTGCAATAAAAAGTGTATTAACATCTATAAATTTAGCCATTATTTTAAGGATATTAGAAGCTGCTTCATCAAAGTTTTTATAAACCTTCAAATTTTTACTAAATTCAAAATTCTCCATTTACTACTCCCTATATATTTATATATATTATATTTTAGCTGCTTAACTATTTAAATACCACAAGTTTGTTAATCATAATCATTTATTATTTGAAACTCTAAACCATAAAAAACTGCAGCCCAATTGTTAGACACTGTCTAACAATTGGGCTGCAGTTCATTAAGAGTGCTTTCCTTGTATTCTTATGTATCGAGAGTAATCTCTTTCCTTTAAAAACTCGTTTTCTTCCAATTAGGGTTAATTTTTTTGTACATATGCCAAAGCTCGTTCTGAATAGACCTAAATTCTTTAATTCTTGTGTTAACTCAGCTAATCATTCCTTTAGGAGAGGGTCACTCGGATTATTTTCGAGCTGTTTATTAATAGATAAACAATCCTTCCTTTTTGTCTCCATTATCTTATTCACTCTCTCAATTTCATATAAAAATACCTGTTTCAATAAGTGCCTACCTCCGTACATGCAGCAGTGATAATATTTATCGCTTGGCTGTAAAAAAGGACTGGTTATTTCTCCACACTGTCATCTGACTTATTACTATTTATTTTGTTCAATAGGTCTGTATATTCTAATTCACATTCAATGCTGCAAAAATACCCATAATGATCTGGTTTATTATTACACCCTTCGTTTAAGCACAATTTTTCGTTACGCATAAATGGCCTCCGATTACGTACTTTTTCGGCCATCATCCTTCTTCTTTGCTTGTTCTTTTGAAAGACTTCGAATGACGCCTGGTAACAGATGTTTATTAACTGCTGCGGCTAATTTATCTGCAGGAATTTTTATCATAAGATCGCCTCCTCAAACATTTTATGAGCGACAGTCTGTCTGTTATGTTTTGGAAGTAATCTTAATAAATAAGTTCGTTACTTTTTGGAAAAAGTAATAAAAGCTGTCAAACATTAATGATATTTCTCGTTTCGCGAACTAAAACAAAAAAAACAACTTATGTACACCAATAAAAAGGACTGAAAAACTAGAATTGTAATTTCCGATTGTTATTGCCCCATTAATAAAAATTATTAATTGTTATTTGTCTGGCTTTTTGACCAGCTTTCCTGTTCAATCGCTATCTTTTATTCGCATATTGCAAACTCAATAACCATTCTACATGTTCTCATTACGCGAACACAAATATTATATTTCTCTTTTTGTGAATTTTCACTACGTTTTTACAAATATAGTCTAATATTAATAAAAAGGCGGGATGCTCATGGGTGAGATAATGGGGAAACGACTACGTTTGCTAAGAGAAAAAAGTGGTTTATCCCAAAAGTTTGTTGCTGAACAAATTGGAGTGAAAAATAATACTCTTTCTGGTTATGAATCGGGTAATAGAGAGCCTGACTCTGAAACACTAACTAAATTAGCTGACTACTATGAGGTATCTACCGATTATCTTCATGGCAGATCCGATAATATAAAAGGTTTAACAGCAGAGAACAATAATTATCATTCTTTAAATGAAATAGATAAATTAATAAAGCAATATGGTATGGAGCAAATGGGATTCTTTGATATCGAACAATGGAAATTCCTTTCTCCCCAAGATATAAAAATCGTCGAAGAACACTTTAAGATGATTGTAAAGCTTGCAAAGGAAAGAAATGCTGAACAAAAATAAAGCACCTTGGAATAATTAGCGTCCAGGTGCCTTTTTTATTATTAAAAGCAGATTCCATTCAAATGGAATTTTATTTTTTACAATAAAACAGAACGTACGATCCGAATCATTCCACCTAAATACATAGCCATAACGTATTAAGTTCTATCATATATTAGCTTTAACTGTACGAAACTGTGTAAGGGAGGAATGATATTATTGAAGGCAGCATTATATACCCGTGTATCGAAGGATGAACAATTTCGAGAAGGCTATAGTATTTCATCCCAAAAAGAGCATTGTATTAATTTCACTAAGTCACAAGGATGGGAAATATACGATATATATGTGGAGGAAGGCGTTAGCGCAAAAACACTGAATCGCCCAGCCATTCTGCGCTTAATTGCGGATGCAAAAGAGCATAAATTTGAAGTAGTTGTCTTTTATAAGCTTGATCGTCTTGTAAGATCTGTAAGAGATTTAGATGATCTTCTTAAGCTTTTTGATGACAAAAATATTGCCATAAGGTCTGTAACAGAGCCATTTGACACCACTACAGCCATCGGCCGCTTTTTAATTACATTAGTTGCTGCAATAGCACAATGGGAACGAGAGACAATTTCAGAACGAGTCGTCGTGAACATGACAAAAAAGGCTTTGTTAGGTGAACGTAACGGTGGAAAACCACCTTTTGGATATGAATATAAAAATGGAGAGCTTACTATTAACAAGGAAGAGGCAAACTTTGTAACAGACATATTCAGACTTTATAATAATGGCAAAGGCTTGCGTACAATTGCCTTATACCTTCAGCAATTTGGCCTTAAAAAGGATGCCCGAACACTTGCTAGTATGCTAGAAAATCCCGTTTATATAGGTAAGCTAAGATGGGGAAATAATTCTAAATTAGAGGTAATTGTTTCAGAAGACATTAAGCATCCGGCTATCATTGATGAGGAAACCTTCAAACTCGCACAAAGGAACAGACAACAAAGAACCTTTGCAGGAAAAAAAGCCACTTCCCCCTTCCATTTCTCAGGTGTTTTGCGTTGTGCAAGATGTGGCAGTGCCCTTTCTGGCTACACAAAGAAAGCACGTGGAAGCAAGCATTACATCTGCATCGCCAAAAAAAACCATGGGACTTGCGACCTCCCTATGTTTACAGAAAGCACTCTAACTACTGAGTTCTTTAACAGTCTGTCTGCTGATAATCCAGAACGCTTTATGCAATATTCACAAGAAAAGCTAAAAGCTCATTCAATAAAACAACCTGATACTTCTCATATAGATTGGCTTAAAAGAGAATTGACCGCCATAAAAACGCGTAAAAAAACATGGCTCAGGTCATTAGGAAATCAGGTCATTTCCCAAGAAGAGTACTTAGAAATGACGCAGGAAGATACTAAAAATGAAGCATTACTTTCAGAAGAGCTTAACAGCATAGTAGAGGAAAATATACCATTAGATGATGAATTAATTCTAGCTCAATTAACTAATCTATCTGGCATATGGTTGTCTGCAAGTGATTTTGAAAAGAAAAGCTTTATAAATGACTTATTTGAAACGATAACAATTGATGTGCCTGCCGACTATAAAAGGGCTCCAGGAAAAACTCCCTCCATACTTATCAAACACTTCAAACTTAAATAAAAGTCTCCTTTGCTGGCTATACCAGTGGCAATGGCAATGAACCTTTTCGGTCACGGCATTGCCCTTTCCGGCGACTATGTTATTCAAGCAGCACCGAAACTGACAGCAGATGCAGCAGGGATTTCCGTTGAATCTGTTATGCAGGCCAGCATACCACTTGTAATTGTTATGGGGGTTGTCACCACACTAACAGCCTTTTATTTAATTAAAAGAGATATAAAAAGCGGTAAGCTCACACACACAACAGGTCTAACGAGCACCGACACCTCCATCCTTCCGAAAAAGGAAAATCATTTACTGAGTAAAAATCAAAAGCGCTTTTTCGCAATTCTAATTCCCATACTCTTTGTGCTAGATGTTACAGCAATGTATCTATTGAACCTTCAAGGCGGGGATGCAACAGCACTAGTTGGCGGAACCTCCATTTTTATCCTTATCCTTATCACACTTGTCAGCTATAAGAACAAAGGCCTCGAAAAAACCACAAGCTACTTAATTGATGGTTTCCAGTTTGGCTTTAAAGTGTTTGGTCCAGTTATCCCTATTGCAGCATTTTTCTATCTTGGTGATTCTGGATTCACCACCATCGTTGGCGATTATCTTCCAAAGGCTTCACACGGACTCGTCAATGACCTTGGTGTCGCACTAGCCTCAACTGTTCCACTCACAAAAGAAGTAGGCGCCATCACCTTAACAGCAGTCGGTGTTATCACAGGCTTGGACGGCTCTGGCTTTTCAGGAATTTCACTTGCTGGCTCCATCGCCGGCCTATTCGCACATGCGATTGGCACAGGGATAAGTACTTTGACTGCTCTTGGACAGATTGCAGCGATTTGGGTTGGGGGCGGTAC